>OEPS010000070.1_pt1 | contig 36626 bp, 38 predicted proteins | sample 1539411 | NCBI WGS metagenome assembly OEPS01 (sample SAMN02671747, study PRJEB22543) | soil metagenome | biome: bacteria | place: China:Hunan Province, Lengshuijiang City | collected 2012-10-15 | depth 0.08m m
CCCGCCCCCACCAACCAGCCCCGCCCCGCCCCCGGACGGGAGCGTCACGGCGATCGGTGACTCGGTGATGCTGGACGCCGCCCCCAACCTCCGGGCACTGATCCCGGGTATCGACGTCGACGCCGCGGTCAGCCGGCACGTGTCCCAGGGCATCGTCGAGATTCAGAGCCTGGCCGGCAGCGGCACGCTCGGGGCCAACCTGGTGGTCGCGCTGGGGACCAACGGGACCTTCAGCTCGGGCGAGCTGGACCAGATCGTGTCGATCGCCGCCGGTCGCCACCTGGTCATGGTCACGAATCACTGCCCGTACTGTTCCTGGGTCGCCGGCAACAACGCCGTCATCGAGGCCGGATGCACGGCGGACCGGAACTGCGCCGTCGCCGATTGGAACACTCTCGCCGACGAGAATCCCGATTGGTTCGGCGGCGATGGCGTCCACATGGCGATCGGGGGGGCCGGAGGCCAGGCGTACGCCGAGCTGATCGCGCGCAGCCTGTGAACCTCGGGTGCCCTCAGCGGCCCGGCGAGCGACCAGCTGGGCGGCTCATCCTCTAGAATTTGGCCCGACCGGTACCCCCCGGTACGAAGGGTGCCGGTCCATCGATCGAATATGGTCTTGTGCGAACGGGGAGGGCGCATCGAAGTGGACGGTCTGCTGCAAGTGATTCGGAACAACGACGCCCGGACGGTGCGGCTGGTCGGCGAGCTTGACGCCTCCAATGCCGAGGCGCTGCTCGACGACCTCGGGCCCGACCTGTCTCAGGGCGCAACCTTGACCCTCGACCTGACCGACCTCAGCTTCATTGACAGTATGGGCCTACGTAGCCTGCTCCGGGCCGCCGCCGCGCTGGGCGAAGACGGCCGACTCGTCCTCCACGGCCCGCAGCGGGCAGTCGCCCGGACCTTCGAACTGGTTGGCCTGGAGAAGGTCAGCAACATCGAGGTAGGAGAGACTTAACTGGCGGGCCAGCCCCGGTCAGCGGATCTCAAGCGCCAGCTGGGCAGCGACATCCTCGATCGTCTTGCCTGACGCCACCACCAGCCTGCGCATCAACAACTCCCCAACCGCGAAGCAGGCATACGCGCCCTGCTCCAGAGTCATGTCCCCGGTCAGCTGGGAGATACTCCGCCGGTCGCCTCGGGCCAGGGCAGCGAAGAGGCCGACGATCCGGCGCATGTGCTCGACGGTGGGGCCCTTGTTGACCCCGTTGCCGTCGGTGGGCGGGCGTTGCGGTATGGCTCTTCACCCCTTTCACTGGCGATCTACCCGGCGAACCGAGACCCGAATCCCCACCGGTATGCCTCCCCAGGCCGGCCACGGACTTCGCCCCGCTCCCCGGTGGGTATAGCAGTCTGCGAGATGAGGGACCTCGACATTCGCCTGCCCGCAAGCTGCCAGGCACCGGGCGAAGCTCGCCGGCAGGTTGCAGCGCTCGCCGCCGACCTCCCGCCGACCCTCATGGGCGACCTGCAGCTCCTGGTGAGCGAGCTGGTCGCCAACAGCGTGCGTCACGCCGAGCTCAGCGGGGACGACCACATCGATGTGTGGGCACGGATCGGCAGCGCGTCGGTACGGGTGGAGGTGTCCGACCCGGGCCGGGGGTTCCTGCAGCGCCCGCCGGACGACGCCCCGCCCGAGGCCCGTTCGGGGCTGTGGCTGCTCGACAAGATCTCCAGCCGCTGGGGCATCGAGCGCGACGGCGTCACCCGGGTATGGTTCGAGGCCGACCTGCCAGCCGAGCTGGCCCTCAGCCGCTGGCCGGAAGGACTCGCCGCCTGGCCCGATGGGCCCCGGGAAGCTGCCATCGAGCTGATCCGACGTTACGGGACCCCGGACCTGGTCCAGAGCGACCGGCTTGCCTGGCACCAGCCCGGGGGCGCCGAGCTGGTCCTGCAGTTGCCCGCCGCTCGCTAGCGGCGCCGCTACCCGGCCGTCGGCCGCTCCGGCACCGAGCCGGCTCCAGGTTTCCGCTCCGGACCGCGCCGGGTAGACCCGCGAAGAAGACCGGCGAAGAGGACCGGAAGAAGGACAGCCATGCCAAAAGGCAAACACCTGCCCGGTGTCAGCGACAAAGAGCAGCGCCAGTACGAGCACATCAAGGAATCCGCCGAGGAGTCAGGCCGGTACGGGGACCGGGCCAAGGAGGTCGCCGCCCGTCCTTTCAGCGAGGTTTGAAGGTTCACCTACGCAGAGTGTGGGTCACGCTTCAAACCTTGCCCAGGGCGCGAGCGTTAAAGTTAAATCGGGTGTTGGAACCGCAGCGGCAGCTTCGCCACGATTGTGGCCCCCACTTCCTTGTCGGTCTTAGCGTCGATGGCCACCAGCGCGTACTCCCCCGAGCGGTTTGCTGGCGCCCCCTTCACCGAGCCCGGCGGGTAGTTTCCCCGGAACGCCACTACGCAGATCGTCTCCTTGCCCAGGCCAGCGAACTCCGGCCGCCGCTTCGCCAGCGTCGCCGCCGAGACCTGCCGGACACCTGCATAGTGGCCCTGCCGGCCGACGGCGTCGAAGGCCGGAGGCAGTGCCTTGAAACAGGCAGTCGAGCTCGGCCCCAGCGAGTTCCTCGGCCCGGCACAGCCGCTTAGCCCGAGGACCGAAACCAGCGCGAGTGCTGCAGCGGCGACCGCCCCCAACCGCCGATGGCTCACGAAGACTCCACCTCCATCACTTCCTCGACGTCCCGGCGTACCCGCACGACCAGCGCGGCGATCCAGCCTGCCGGCAACAGCAGCCAGAAGCTGATGATGCGGTACAACAGCACCGCTGCCACGGTAGGCGCCTGAGCCCCGCCGTAGAACACCAGGGCGATCGTCAGGCTGCCCTCGACGACGCCCAGGCCCCCCAGCGTCAGCGGGAGGTTGGCGGCGAGCTGCCCGGCGGTGTAGGCCAGCAGCAGGCCACGCCACGGGATCGCCGAGTGCACGGCGAGGAACGCCATCGCCAGGCAGGACAGATCGAGCAGCCAGTTCCCGGAAGCCCAGGCGAAGGCCCGAAGCAGCCTCGCTCGGGACAACCGCACCACCCGTACCCGGTGCATCGCCTCGGCAACGACCTGCCCCGGGTCGCCCCGGGGCCGCCGGACCACTCGCTGGATCAACCGGACGGCCCCCACGGCGAACCGGCGTGCCCGCCCGACGAGCACCCCCTTATGGGCGGCGACGACCAGCAGCCCGGCGACGACCGCCGATCCCAGCATGCCTTCGACCAGGTCGAACGATGCCGCCTGCCCCTGGGCCAGGGCCAGGCCGACGAGGGCGAGCACCGCCAGCGCGGCGAAGGCCAGGACGAACGAGGCGATGATCGTCCACCCGGCCAGGACAGAGTCGGCGTCACGGCCGCGGAACTGCCGGTAGACGTAGATCGTTGACCAGGCAGGCCCGACCGGCAACGAGTTCTGAACGGCATTCGCCGCCAGCGTGATCCCGGTCAGCAGGCCGAGGCCGACGTCGACCCCCCCGGCCTCGAGGAGGCACCCCTGGAGCCCGGCGTAGCACATGATCGAGCCGAGCTCGGCCACGACCCCGGTCACCGCCCACAGCCAGGAGACGTGGCCGAGTGTGGTGACCGCCCCGGACAGCTCGTCCCGCCGCCCGAACACGACGTCGAGGGCGGCGGCGGCGGCGACGACCCCGATCCCGTAGCGCACCGCCATCCAGAACCGCCGGCGTTGGCGGGTGCCCGCTGGGCGCACGTCCGCGGCGCCGTCGCGGCGGGGGTCCCGCCCAGCAGCCTCCTCGAGTGGGGCGTTCATGGACATCATCATCCCCCGCCCCCGCTGCAGCCCCGGGATCCCGGTCGCGCCCGCGTTGTCGCGGTTGCTCCTTCCTGAAGGAACGATGCTACGGTGAGCTATGGCCTGGCAGAGTCCCGCCGGTCCCACCGGCTCCCGCAGGTACCCTGGACCCCCTGCGTATCCGCCGAAGCGGACGTATCCCACCTGGATGATCGCACTGGCCGGCTTTGTGGCGCTGATGCTTCTGGCCTTGCTGGGCGACCTGCTGGCCCACGGCATCTCGGCCGCTGACATCCCGGCCGCGACCAGAGGTTCGGCGATCCCACCCCCGACGGTCTACGTCCCTCCGCCCCCCGAACCAACGGAGACGGCGTCGCCGACCCCGCCCGGCGTCTCGCTGCCCACCATCGTCGCGCCGGTGGGCCCCGGGGCGTCAGGGCCCACCGTCAGCGCCTTCCAGCAACGCCTCGCCCAACTCACCTACATGATCGGCCCGGTCAACGGCGTCTACGGCTCGGACACCGGCTTCGCGGTCACCGCCTTCCAGAAGGTCACCGGCCTGCCCCGAACCGGGGTGATCGACGGGGCCACCGCCGCGGCGCTGGCGACGGCACAGATCCCCACCGCCACCTACCTCTCCCCGCCGGACCACATCGAGGTCGACATCGCCCGCCAGGTGCTGCTGGTGGTCTCGGGTGGGCAGGTGACAACCACGGTGGCGGTATCGACCGGGTCGGGCGAAACCTTCTACGAGAAGAATTCCCCGGGCAAGCACCACGCCATCACCCCGAACGGGATGTTCAGCGTCCTTTGGAAATACAGCGGGTGGTGGACCTCGCCGCTCGGGCAGATGTACAAGCCGGCGTTCATCGACGACACGCTCGGCATCGCCATCCACGGCTACTCCTCGGTCCCGCCGCAGCCCGCCTCGCACGGGTGCATCCGCGTCCCGCTGGCCTTCGCCGATACGATGGCCAAGCTCGACCCGGTCGGCATGACCGTGTACGTCTTCGGAGGGCCGGTGGGCGACAACCCGCCGGGCGCGGTCTAAGCCGGGGACTACCGCCCGCGGTAACCTGTCGTCTCGCTACGTTCAATCGGGCCACGCCGGGGCGGTGGATGGTCGGAAAGTCGGTGCAGCTCAACATCGTCCGGGAATCGCTCCCCGAGGCCGAGGTGGTCCGCGTCAGCGGAGAGCTCGACATCGCTTCGAGCCCGGCGTTGCGGGAGGAACTGACCGAGGTCGCCCACGGCGGGCGCAACGTGGTCCTCGACATGGGCGACCTGGCGTTCATGGACTCCACCGGCCTGTCGGTGATCATCGCCGCCCTGAAGCGGCTGCGCGAGCACAGCCTCAACCTCATCCTCTGCGCCCCCCAGCCGGCGGTCCGCCGGACCCTGGAGATCTGCGGGCTGGACAACATCATTACGATCTGCCCGACGGAGGCCGACACCCTCGAACACCTCCGCTCCCCCTCCCCCCGCTAATGGCCCGTCTCTCAATTACGCCGGCTCATTTTCAAGACGGCTTGCCCTCCTCCCGCTGGGAGAAGGTGTGGACGAGCGCCTAGCGCAGCGGATCCTCCCAGCGGGTCCCGAGGCCCCGGGCAACGCACGCCAGTTCCTCGCCGAGAAACTGGCGGCGTGGGGCGAGCGAGACCTACTGGCCGAGGCGATCCTCGCCTTGAGCGAGCTGGTCACCAATGCCTTCCTGCACGGCGAGGGCAACATCACGGTGCGGGTGACACTGGGCAAGGTTCTCCGGGTCGCCGTCCACGATTCCGGACGGGGCCAGCCGGCCATGCGCAAGTACTCGGCGACCGCGACCACAGGCCGCGGTCTGGTCCTGGTCGACTCGCTGTGCGACCGCTGGGGCACCACCCCGGACGGCAACGGCAAGTGGGTGTGGTTCGAGCAGAATCTGGTCACCGTTGCCCGGGCGGGGCACCAGGGACAGCCGGACAGCGCGCCCGGAGGGCACCCGGCCGCTCCGCCGGCCCCGCTGCGCCCTCATGGCCAGCGCGGATCGGCCTCAATCGACCGCGCCTGCCGGACGCGCCGGAAGGCGGCCTGACACGGAGCCAGCGGACCTGGCCGAGGTCAGGATCCTGTCCTTCCCCATGGCCGTCTACCTGGCAGCCCGCGAGCACAGCGACGGGCTGATGCGCGAGTTCCAGCTGCTCGCCATAGGCAACCCGGAGGCGGCCGACGTGCCCAAGCGGCTGGGTCAGCTCGCCGAGCGGCTGAGCACCGACTACGCCGGGTTCACCGTCGCCGCCGAGGCGGCCCTGGCCGACGCCGAGGCGGCCGGTACGGCGGAGCTCGACCTGACCTACCGGCTGCCGCACGAGGTGGCCGGAGCGGCGGCCGAGCTTGGCGACCTGCTCGACGAGGCCGACCGGTTCTGCGCCAGCGGGGAGTACCTGCTGACCCTGGTCACGCCGCCGGAGGCGCTCGCCTTCCGGCGCTGGTTCATCGACGAGGTGGTCCGCCAGATCGGCGGCGAGCCGCCCGTTCCCTGGCCGGAGTGGCGGGCTCGTCACCCGGCGGCGGGCACGGCCGGCAACCCCGGGGCGGAGGTCGATCCGGCCACGGACTAGAGTGGGCTGGGTTCGCACAAACGCCATATCCGCCTGATCCCCGCCGTAGGGAGGTCCATATGCAGCTCGGCATGATCGGACTCGGCCGCATGGGCGCCAACCTGGTGCGGCGACTGATGAAGGACGGCCACGAGTGCGTCGTCTTCGACCATAACGCTGACCTGATCGCCGCCCTCGAGAAGGAGGGCGCCACCGGAGCCAGCTCGCTCGACGACTTCGTCGCCAAGCTGACCAAGCCGGCGGCGGCCTGGGTGATGATCCCGGCGGCCTACGTCGGCGACACCGTCGGCGAGCTGTCCAAGCTGATGGCCCCCGGCGACGTGATCATCGACGGCGGCAACTCGTACTACCGGGACGACATCGACCGGGCGGAAACCCTTGCCGCCAAAGGGATCGACTACCTCGACGTCGGCACCAGCGGCGGGATCTTCGGGCTGGAGCGGGGCTTCTGCCTGATGATCGGCGGTCCCGACGACCCGGTTGCCCGCCTCGGCCCGATCTTTGCCTCGATCGCCCCGGGCATCGAGGGGGCGGCCCGGACCCCCGGCCGCACCGGGCCGCCGGCGACGGAGGAGCAGGGCTACCTGCACTGCGGGCCGTCGGGGGCTGGCCACTTCGTCAAGATGGTCCACAACGGCATCGAGTACGGGATGATGGCCGCCTTCGCCGAGGGCCTCGGCATCCTGGCTGCCGCCAACATCGGAAAGCAGCTCCAGACCAGCGATGCCGAGACCGCACCGCTGCGCGACCCGAGGTACTACCGCTACGACATCGACATCACCGCGGTGGCGGAGGTGTGGCGGCGGGGCAGCGTCGTCGCCTCCTGGCTGCTCGACCTGACCGCCGACGCGCTCCACGCCGACCCGGAGCTCGAGAGCTTCCACGGGCGGGTGTCCGACTCCGGCGAGGGCCGCTGGACCGCACTCGCCGCCGTCGAGGAGGGGGTGCCCGCCCACGTCCTGAGCGCCGCCCTCTACGAGCGGTTCGCCTCGCAGGGCCGGGCCGACTTCGCCGACCGGATCCTCTCGGCGATGCGCAAGGAGTTCGGGGGCCACGACGAGAAGGCGGGAGCCTCCTCATGAGCGGCAAGCACAACCCGGCCGAGGCCGATGCCCTGGTGCTGTTCGGGGCCACCGGCGACCTGGCGAAGAAGAAGCTCTACCCCGCCCTGTACCACCTGGCCGACGAGGGCCGGCTCAAGATCCCGGTCGTCGGCGTGGCCAAGTCCGGGTGGGGGGACACCGAGCTGCGCAACTATGCGGCCGAGTCGGTCCACACCGGCGTCGACACCTACAACGGGGCCTCGCTCGACCGGCTGTGCGCGGCGCTTGAGATGGTCGACGGCGACTACAAGGACCCGGCTACCTTCGCCTCCCTCGCGGCCAAGATCAACGCCCACAAGGCGGTGAAGCCGATGCACTACCTGGCGATCCCGCCGGCGCTGTTCGAGACCGTGGCACAGGGCCTGGCCGGGGTTGGCCTCGACCAGAAGGCCCGGGTCGTGGTCGAGAAGCCGTTCGGCCGCGACCTCGCATCGGCCAGGGAACTGAACGCCGTGCTCCACCAGGTCTTCGACGAGAAAGCCATCTTCCGCATCGACCACTACCTGGGCAAGGAACCGATCGAGAACCTGATGGTCTTCCGCTTCGCCAACACGCTGCTGGAGCCGATCTGGAACCGCCGCTACGTCGAGCGGGTCGAGGTCACGATGGCCGAGAACTTCGGCGTTGAGGGCCGCGGCTCCTTTTACGACAGCGTCGGCGCGATCCGCGACGTCGTCCAGAACCACCTGCTGAACGTCGTCGCCCTGCTGGCGATGGAGCCGCCGCTCGGCACCGGCGCCGAGGCGCTCCGGGACGAGAAGGTGCGCGTGCTGAAGGCGATGCACCCGGTCAACCCGAAGTTCGTCGTGCGCGGCCAGTACGCCGGCTACCTGAACGAGCCGGGGGTCGCCCAGGACTCCACGACGGAGACCTTCGCCGCGCTGCGCCTCGATATCGACAGCTGGCGGTGGGCCGGCGTGCCGTTCTACGTGCGGGCTGGGAAGGGTCTGACCGCGACATCGCTGGAGGCAGTCGTCGAGTTCACCGCTCCCCCCCGGATGCTGTTCGCCTCGACCGACCACCGGCCCCATCCCAACCTGATCCGCTTCCGCCTGGGTGCCAACGACGGCGTCACCGTGCGGCTGCAGGCCAAAGCGCCGGGCGAGGGCCTGATCAGCGAGCCGGTGGGCCTTGATGTCAACTTCGAGCAGGTCTTCGGTCACCGCCACGAGGCCTACGAGCGGCTGCTGAACGACGCCATCGAGGGCAACGCCGCCCGGTTCGCCCGCCAGGACGCGGTCGAGACCGCCTGGGCGGTGGTGGAGCCAGCCCTCGATCACCCTGGCGACGTGCACCCCTACCTGCGCGGCAGCTGGGGACCGGTCGAGGCCGACCGGATCCTCGACCACCGCCGCGGCTGGCGGGACCTCCAGCTCAACCAGACTTCGGAGTTCGAGACCGACGTGGCCGGGGGGGCGCCGGCCGCGCTGCGCTGACCTCGGCTGCTCCTGCTCGGGGCGAGGCTGGCGACCCGCTGAGCAGACCGGGGCCCCGGCCGGGCGGGGGCGTTACATTGGCTGCCAGTATGCACATCACCTCCGCGGGCCGGCTGGCCTCCGTGCTCGCCGTCCTCGCCCTCGTCGCCGCCTCGTGCGGCCCCAGTCACCACCCCGTCGCCAAGAGCACCCCGCCGGCGTCGGGCTCGCCTTCGGCAGCCGCTTCGCCTTCGTCCGCTGGACCCGCCTCCCCTTCCGCGACGCCGTCGTCGCCCGCAGCCAACACCGGGCCCTCGCCAACCGGGCTCGCCGTACCGGCGCTCTCCTGGCGGACCTGCGGCGCCCCGTTCCAATGCGCCACGGTCGCCGTTCCGCTCAACTGGGCGACCCCCACCACCGGCCCGACTGTGAAGCTGGCGCTGATCCGGCTGCCCGCCTCGGGATCGAAGAGCGAGCGGATCGGCTCGCTGTTCGTCAACCCCGGCGGCCCGGGGGCCTCGGCGGTCCAGTTCGCCCAGAGCATCCAGACGATCCTCCCGGCCGAGCTGCTGGCCAGGTTCGATGTCGTCGCCTTCGACCCCCGAGCGGTCGGGAAGAGCCAGCCGCTGTCGTGCGAGAGCGGGCCGAGCATGGACGCCTACCTGGCGATCGACCCGGCCCCGGCCACCCCCAGCCAGATCGCCCAGGTGCAACAGGCAGACCAACAGTTCGCCGCCGGATGTGCCGCCGACTACGGGCCGACCTTCCTGTCGCACATCGACACCCAGGACGCCGCCCGGGACATGGACTTTATCCGGCAGGCCGTCGGCGACGCCAAGCTGACCTACCTCGGCTACTCCTACGGGACCTTCCTCGGCGCCCAGTACGCCAACCTGTTCCCGACCCACGTGCGGGCGCTGGTGCTCGACGGGGCGATCGACCCGGCCCTCGACGGCCTGACCTTCGACGAGCAGCAGGCGGTCGGCTTCGACCAGGAGCTGACCGACTTCTTCAACCAGTGCACCGCGTCGTGCGCCTTCTCCTCTGGCGGGAACCCCCGTGCCGCCTTCCTCAGCCTGGAGGCCAAGATCACCGCGTCGCCGATCCAAGTCGGCAACCGGCAGCTGACGCAGGCGCTGTTCCTCGACGGCGTTGCCGATGGGCTGTACTCACCGGCCAGCTGGCCACAGCTGGCGACGGCCCTCGAGACCGCGTCCAACGGGTCGGGCAACCAAATCCTGGAGATGGCCGACGAGCTGACCGACCGCAGCTCCAACGGGACCTACGACTCGCTGACCTCGGCCGGCTCGGCGATCAACTGCGTCGACAGCACCTACCCGACTGCCTCGGCCGCTTACACCGCCGCCGCAAACACCGCGGTGTCGATGGGTGCACCGATCTTCGGCCCGGCGATCGTGTGGAGCAGCTTCGTCTGCGCCGGCTGGCCGGTACCCTCGGTGATCAAGCCCGGCCCGATCAGCGCCCCGGGGGCACCGCCGATCCTGGTGGTCGCCACGACCGGGGACCCGGCGACGCCGTACCAGGAGGGGGTCAGCCTGGCCCACGAGCTGTCCTCGGGCGTGCTGTTGATCCACACCGGCCTGGGCCACACCTCGCTCGGGCAGGGCAGCATCTGCGTACAGAACGTCGAGGACAACTACCTGATCAACCTGACTCTGCCCCCGACCGGGTCGACCTGCGGCAACGGCAACGGGAGCCCGAGCCCGCCCTCGGGGGCGTCCGGCACTCCTGCCGCTTAGCAGCGGTAGGCCCTTACCCCTTGTACTCGTCGTCGGTGACCGGCTTGTCGTCCCCCCACTCGGTCTTGCCACCCGGGTTTACCGCCAGATGGACCATGTAGGCGCCTGGGGTCGCCCCGTGCCAGTGCCACTGCCCCGGCGGGGTGTAGACCGAATCCCCGGGCGACACGGTCTGGGCCTTCTCCCCCTCCGCCCCCAGCCGGGCCTGGCCGGCGACGATGTACAGCGCCTGCCCTCCGGGGTGCCGGTGCCAGTTGGTGCGGGCGCCTGGCTCGAAGCACACCCGGTACATGCGCATGCCGTCACCGCCCGGCTTGTCGATCAGCGCGTCGAGAAAGACCCGACCGGTGAAGTGACCACCACCGGCAACCGAGCGGACCTCGTCGTTTGCATGGATGTCCATAAAACCCCTTCCTGAAGTGCCCTAGCCTGGTTCAGTTGAACCGGGCGCGCAGCCCGTGCGCGGCGGCAAGCAGCTCCTGCGCCGCCGATGGCAAGCCTTCCGCCCGCCCCTCCAATTCCCGGGCGGCGTCGAGGAACAGCCCCTGCATCTCCAGGGCGTTGGCAAGCGCCAGCACCTCCGGGGCCGCCGCACCGGGCAGCGCCAGCCGCATCCGGGCGACCCACTCCAGGTCCGGTCCGGACCGCCGCAGCTCGTAGATCACCGCCAGGTTGGCGAGCATCCGGGCCAGGATGCCGTGCGGGCTGATCGTCGGCAGCAGGTGGGGGCCGAACGGCGCATCCGCTTCGGTCGAGCCCGTCGCCATGCGGAACCGCCGCTCGCAACCGGCCTCGTCGAGGAGCTCGCCGCCAGCGAAGGCATCCAGGTAGATCCCGGTATGGGGCACCCGGACCAGGAAGTGCCCGGGCATGCCGACCGCCTCCAGCGGGACCCCAGCCCGCCAGCCGACCTCCATCGTCACCAGTGACAACGTGATCGGGATCCCCTTGCGCCGCTCCATAACCCGGTGCAGGAACGAGTTCTGCGGGTCGTAGTAGTTGGCCTCGTCACCGCTGAGGCCGAGCTCGCTGAACAGCCGCCGGCGCAGGCCGTCGAGCCCCGACACGCCCTCGGCCCACCGGTCGAGCTCCGCCCGCCACCGGCCCGGCACAAGGGCGGGATCACCGGCGAGCGCGATCAGCAGGGCGCCCTGGGCAAGGTCCAGGTCCGCCGCCGGTAGGCTTGCCAGCACGCTGAACTGGGCCACTGTGTCCATGACCGCCCTCCCCGGATGGATTGCCCCTGTCGCACCAAGCTCTTACCCGTGACAGGGGAATACTATGAGCCAGACCATGAATGAGCAGGAGCCAGCGTCGGGACGGCCGCTCGAGGGCGGGTCCGGGCCGAGGTTCGGAGCGGTCGCTCCCCCCGGCGGGTCCACCGCGGCCGCTGGCCGGGAGAGCGACGGGGTGACCGAGCAGGTCCACAACGTGGGCAAGCTGCTGCGCGTCGGCGGGATGCTGCGCGAGATGCTCGACGAGGCCCGCCGCGACTCGCTGGATGCCGACGCCCGGCGGAGGGCGCAGGCGCTGCTCGCCCGGTGCATCGAGGAGTTGAAAGGGGCGATCTCGCCCGACCTCGGCGGCGAGCTCGACCGGCTCAACCTCCCGTTCGCTGCCGAGGTCCCCACCCAGTCGGAGCTACGGCTGAGCCAGGCCCAGCTGGTCGGCTGGTTCGAGGGGCTCTTTCACGGGATGCAGGCCACCCTGATGGGCCAGCAGATGGGCGGCCAGGTGCCCCACCCGCTCCGCCGCCAGGGCCAGCCCGGAGCGCCTCCGCCCGACTCCCGACCGGGGCAGTACCTGTGAGCGACCTCCTCACTGAAGACGCAGCCGCAGAGCTGCAGCGCTCGCTCCACCCGGGCTGGGAGCGGGACGGCACAGCCCTGCTCACCCGACGGTTCAGCTTCGGTGACTTCCGGGACGCCTTCGGGTTCGCCACCCGGGTGGCGTTGCTGGCCGAGCGGCAGAACCACCACCCCGATTTCGAGATCGGCTGGGGCCGGGTCGTCCTCGCCCTCACCTCGCACTCGGCCGGCGGCCTGACCGCCGACGACTTCGCCGTGGCCGGCGAGATCGATCGCCTGGCCGGCTGAAACCCGGCTACAACGCCAAGCCGCTGGCGCCGCCGGCCGGACACCCAGGCCGCTACACGCCTAAGCGTCGGCGCCGCAGCGACACAACCACCGCCGCCCCGATGATCACCACGATGAGCACGACCAGTGCCACCAGCGGCAGCTTGGAGTTCTTCGATGCCGCCGAGGCTTTCGGTGAGGGGCTGACCGCCACCGGGAAGGCGGTGGGGTACGAGGTGGCGAAGGTGTAGCTCGGCGTTGGGGCCACCAGGAAACTGGGCGAAGGACTCGGGGACGGCGTGGGCGTCTTGGTCGGTGTCGGCGTCTTCGACGGCGTCGGCTTCGGGGAAGGGGTCTTGGTCGGCGTCGGCGTCTTGGACGGCGTCGGCTGTGCCCCTGCGCCGCTGATGGTCTGCGACAGGCTCGAGGAGCTTCCGTTGAAGTCGCTGTTGCCGGCGTAGGCGGCGGTGATCGAGCTGGTCCCGCCCGGAAGCATGCCTGGGGACACGGTCAGGTAGGCCTGGCCCTGGGTGGCGTTGACGCTGCCCAGGGCAGTATTCCCAGCGACAAACGCCACGGTGCCGGACGGTGAGCCGGCCCCCGGGCCGTTCACCGAGATCGTGGCGGTCAGGACCACCGAGCCGCCGGCCGGCGCCGGGTTGGCCGAAGAGCTCAGTTTCAGTGCCGTCCCCGCCTTGTTGACGACCTGGGCCACGCTGCCCGACCCGTTCCCGTTCGTCGACGTGTAGTTGGCGGTCACCGAATGGTTGCCGCCACCGAGCCCCGACGTGGTGTAGCTCGCCGACCCAAGAGCCACCGCCTGGGCGCCTCCGGCGTTGGCGCCGTCGATCTGGAACTGCACCGTCCCCTGGCCGAGCAAACCGCCGATCGACGACACTGAAGCCTTGAAGGTCACTGACTGACCGTAGGTTGACGGGTTCAGCGACGACGTGACCGTGACGGTGACCGGCGTCGTCTGCGCCCCCGCGCCAGCGACCAGCACGGCGTCAACCGCGGTCAGGACGGCCGCGAATGCCAACGCGGCGATCATGGTGCCGACCCGCGGCCGGCGAACGTTCCGGCGTCTCATCACAACTCCCCCAGCAAGGAATGGCCTTTGGACCGCCGGATCATACCCAGGCGGACCGGTTAGATCGCAAAGCGGAAGTGGCAGACATCGCCTTCGGCCATGCGGTACTCCTTGCCCTCGAGGCGCAGCGTGCCGCTCGACTTGGCCGCGTTCCACGACCCGGCGGCCACCAGATCGTCGTAGCCGATGATCTCGGCCCGTATAAAACCCCGCTGGATGTCGCTATGGATGACTCCCGCCGCCTCCGGAGCGGTGGCCCCGCGGCGGACCTCCCAGGCGTGCGAGTCCTTCTCCCCGGCGGTGAAGAAGGTGATCAGGTCGAGCAGGCGGTAGAGCGCGTCGATCACCCGGCCGAGCACCGGCTCCTCGACCCCGTAGGCCGACAACAGTTCCCGGGCCTCGGCCGGGTCGAGCCCGGCGACCTCCGCCTCCAGCGCCGCGCTGGCGGTGAACGAGGTGGTACCCAGATCGGGCGGGGCCGAGGTCAGGGCGGCCTCGTCGGCGTTGCGCACCACCAGCAGCGGCTTGAGCGTGATCGGCGCCAGCGGGGCGAAGACCCGCAACTCCTCGGGCGCCCACACCGCTGCCCTGAGCGGGCTGCCACCCGAGAGGTGAGCCAGTCCCGCCTCCAGCGCCGGGATCTCCGGTCTCGCCGCCGGGTCCTTGCGCGCCCGGGCCAGCCGGTTCTCGAACGGGCCGAGGTCGGCCAGGATCAGGTCGTCCGTGAAGCTGGCCAGCGCGGCGACCTCGGAGCCAGGCTCCTGCCCGCCGAAGACCGGAAGCACCAGCAGGAGCGCATCCATCGTCCGCAGCTCGCCGAGGGCGCCGGCCTGGGTCCGGGCCAGCGCGTGGACGTCGACGACCTGGATCTGGATCGGCACCTCCTTGGCCGAGTGCTCCATCCCGGCCAGTACCTCGAGCCGCGGATCGGGCACGTCGACGACCGCCAGTTCCCCCTTGCGGCCGCCGGAGCCTGCGCCGCCCTCCGCGCCCCCGGCGATGGCCCGCCACAGCGTCGACTTGCCGCTGCCCGGCGGGCCGGTGATGCCGATTGACTTCATGGGCGGGCAGGATACTGTGGCGGGCAGACCCTTCCGGCAGGGAGACTTCGAGGAGGCCCCGTGCTACGCGTCACCGAGGAAGCTGCCGGCGTGCTGGAGCGGGCCTACGACGCTGCCGTCCGCTTCAACCCCGCGGTGAAGATCCGGGTGTCCCGGGTCGGGACTCGCATCGAGGTCAACTTTACCGACCACCCCTCCCCCGGCGACGAGGTCGTGATCGTCGGCGACATCATCGTCTTCGTCGAAAGCGGCATCACCGGCGTCCTCGACGCCAGCCAACCCCACGACCAGCTGACGGTGCGGGAGCAGGGGTGAGCGGAGACCGGCCCAAGGCCGGACGGAGCGAGAGCGGAGCCGTAGGCGGAGCGGGACCAGAATGAGCGACCCGGGCCCGTTCCAGGTCCGGGATGCCACCGCCGGCGAGTACCCCGAGGTGGCGCGACTGACCATCGCCGCCTACCAGGAGTACGCCGCCGACCTGGGCGACGAACACTGGGGCTCCTACCGGGACGACCTGGCAAACGTGGCGCGCCGAGCACAGCGCGGGGCAGTCGTCGTCGCGGAGACTAGCGAACGCTTGGTCGGTGCGGTCAGTTACTACCCGCCGGTCCGGGAACGGACGGGCGAGGAGAGTGCCTGGGTGTGGTGGCCGCCAAGGTACGGCTACGTCCGGGCGCTGGCCGTCCACCCCGATTTCCGGCACATGGGTGTTGGCCGGGGGCTGACGCTGGCCTGCATCGAGCGCGCCCGCGAGGCCGGAGGTGACGGCCTCGCCCTCAACACCGTGGCGATAATGAAGGCGGCGCAACGGATGTACGAGGGCCTGGGGTTCCGCCGGGTCCCCGGCCCAGAGGAGGACCCGGCCACCGACGACGGTTGGGGGCTGCTCTCCTACCAGCTGGATTTCGCGTCGGCCGCGCCTGACCTGGTGGTTTCGCGGCCAACTTAGCGGGGTAGATCCCGGGGCGCATTCATAGCGGGCTGCTACAATCCCGTACATGCGTAACTCGGTCGCGGAGCGCAGGCGAGCGTTGGGCCTGACCCAGACGGAGCTTGCCGCCGCCAGCCGGCTGTCGCGGCCCCTGATCTCCGCCGTTGAAACCGACCGCCACGTTCCGAGCGTCAAAGCCGCCCTCGCCATCGCCGACGTGCTCGGCGCCAGCGTCGAGGAGATCTTCGGCTCCGAGGGCACCGAGGAGACGCAGGTCCCGATGCTGGGCGTCGTGCCCTCGGGCACAGTCCCGGTCCTGGCGGTGCGGGTCGGCGACGTCCTCGCCTACCACCCGCTGCCCTACCGGGGCGCCACGGTCACCTCATGGGACCGGGCCGACGGGCTGTTCACCGACGGCCGGGTGGAGCTGTTCGCGGACGCCGACCCCTCCGGGTTCGCGGTCGCCGGCTGCGAGCCGGCCCTCGGGCTCGCCTCCTCGCTGCTTCCGACCGCTGGGCCGCAGCGCCTGGTCACCGCCACCACCTCCAGTACAGAGGCCCTCGATGCCTTGAACGCCGGCCGCATCCACGCCGCCGTCGTGCACGGTCGCCCGGGCCATCTCAAGCGGGGCTCCCGCCCGGTACGCCGGTTCATCCTCGCCGGCTGGCGGGTCGGACTCGCCTCCCGGGTTGGGCTCCCGGCCGAGCTCGAACAGCTCGCCGCCGGCAAGCTCAAGGCTGCCCGCCGGGAGAACGGCGCCGAATCGCAACGGGCGCTGGAGCGGGCGCTGGCGCCGTACGGCGGCGTCGGCAAGCTCAAGGGCCCGTCCGCCGCCGGACACCTCGAAGCCGCCCGCCAGGTCGCCAGCGGTGTGGTCGACGTAGGCGTGACCATCGAGTCGGCCGCTCTGGCCTACGGGCTGGTCTTCGCCCCGCTGGAGGAGCACGCCGTCGAGCTTCGGATCGCCCAGGAGTGGCAGGAGCATCCCGGCGCCCGGGCGCTACTGGAGCTGTTCTACTCCGAGAACTTCAAACGCCGGCTCGAGGTGCTGGGTGGGTACGACCTCACCCGCAACGGCCCGGTGTCCTGACCGGCGCCGAGAGCGCACAACCACGCCCATGGGGCACCTGCCGTCGCCATCGGGGCGCGGGCCCGGCACAGCGCCGGGGTCAGGTTTGCCTTGCCATAACCGTCGTCGCGCTTGTGGGCCTCGCCGGCTGCAGCTCGTCGAGGCCTGCTGCAGCGCCGCTGTCCCCGAGCACCACGTCACCGAGCGCGAGGCCGACCTCGCCGGTGGCTTCGCGGTCGCCCGTGATGTTGCCTTCGCCGGCCCCGTCATCGTCGCCGGCGGCCACGGTGTCACCTGGACCCCCCGCCCTGAAGAAGGTCAGCCTCCGCCTGGTCAGCTGCCCGACCAGCTACGGAGTGCCGATCCGATCCCCTGCCCCGCTACCGACAGCATTCTCGACGGCGGTGCCGGGGTCGATGTCGACCACCCTCGCCGCCTACAGCGACAGCCAGGGCCGGATCAAGCTGCTCGCACCTGCCGGGTGGTCGTGCCAGGCACAGTACGGGGCGGACGGCAGCGGCGGGATCACCGTGTACCCGGCGGACCAACCGCTCCCCGGGGCTTCCGTGCCGGCGAACTCGGCGGCGGAGGCCGTTATTGGGACGCAGACCTCGGCCTGCTACACCTGCGGCCTCGGCCAGGCGTGCCCGCTGTTCGCCTCGGCAGCAAGCAGCTACCGGAGCTACCTGGGAAAGCCGTGCGCCACCCCGCCCCCAGGGGAAACCGCTTCGCCGGTCAGCTCCGGGATCGTCGCGTTCCAGGACCCGCCCGGGGTGGCGGGAACGGGGACGCCGTCCGGCGGGCAGAACCCGGCCAACGGGGTGATGACCTATTACCCCGATAACCGGAACGGGAGCTGGGTGGAGACCTGCACCCTCCCGGCGGCGCAGAGAGCGGTCTGCACAGCGATCCTGAACGCGTTCATCGCAAGCTACGGCCAGCTCTGACCTTAAGAACAGTAGCTAAGTTCTGTGCGCGTCCAGGGACAAATAGTGTCCTCAATCGCGCACAGAACTAGGAACCCCCCCTGGGGACCCACGCCCCTCCGCGACACCAGCGCCCTGAGCGATGCCGTCCTCGCCAGCTCGGCAGTGGGTTCGTCGGGGTCGCCTCAGTGCCTGGCGTCGAGGGCCAGGTTCAGCTCCAGGACGTTGACCGTCGTCTCGCCGAAGATCCCCCACTGGCGGCCGCGGGTGTTGGCCCGGACCAGCGCCATCACCGTCGACAGCGGCAGGCCCCGCGCGGAGGCCACCCGGGCCGCCTGGTCGTCGGCGTTGGCCACCGAGATGTCCGGGTCCAGGCCCGACCCGGAGCCGGTCACGGCGTCCACGGGGACCGGAGCGTTCGCAGCCAGCCCGTTCTCCTGCCGGTAGGCCGCCACCCGCTGGGCCACCGCCCGCAGCAGCGTGTGGCTGGACGGGCCGAGGTTGGAAGCGGAGCTGCCCGTAGGGTCGTACCCGTTGGTGCCCGCCGACGACGGCCGGGGCTGGAAGTATTTTGCCGACGTGAAGTTCTGGCCGATCAAGCTCGACCCCACAACCACACCGCCCTTCGTGATCAACGACCCGTTCGCCTTCGATGGGAACAGGCCCTGAGCGACGCCGGTCATCACGAGCGGGTACACGAGGCCGAGCAACACGGTGAGCACGATGGTCATCCGCAGCCCGGGGAGTAGCTGGCGGCGCATGGCTAATGCACCCCCAGGGCGGCGATGAGCAGGTCGATGGCCTTGATGCCAACGAACGGGGCGATGACGCCGCCGACCCCGTAGATCAGCAGGTTGCGGCGCAGCACTGCCGCCGCCCCCAACGGACGGAACTTGACCCCCTTCAGCGCCAGCGGGATCAGCGCCACGATGATCAGGGCGTTGAAGATCACCGCCGACAGGATCGCCGAGTGCGGGTTGGCCAGCTTCATGATGTTGAGCGTCTTCAACGCCGGGAACACCCCCTGGAACATCGCCGGGATGATCGCGAAGTACTTGGCGACGTCGTTGGCGATAGAGAACGTCGTCAGCGACCCCCGGGTGATCAGCAGCTGCTTGCCGATCTCAACGATCTCCATCAGCTTGGTCGGGTTGGAGTCGAGGTCAACCATGTTGCCCGCCTCTTTGGCTGCCTGGGTGCCGGTGTTCATAGCGACGCCGACGTCGGCCTGAGCGAGGGCCGGAGCATCGTTGGTCCCGTCCCCGGTCATGGCGACCAGAAAGCCCCCCTGCTGCTCCTTCTTGATGAGGGCCATCTTGTCTTCGGGGGTGGCCTCGGCGAGAAAGTCGTCGACCCCGGCCTCCTTGGCGATGGCCGCCGCGGTCAGCGGGTTGTCGCCGGTGATCATCACCGTGCGGATCCCCATCTTGCGGAGCTGGGCGAAGCGCTCGGAGATCCCCGACTTCACGACGTCCTTCAGGTGGATCACGCCGAGCACCCGGGTCCCGTCAGCGACCACCAGTGGCGTCCCTCCGGTGGTGGCAATCGTCGCCACGACGGGTTCCAACCCATCGGGCACGTGGCCACCCTGCTCGGTGACCCAGCGACGGACCGAGTCGGCGGCCCCCTTGCGGATCGATCGCGGCTGCGGCCCCGGGAGGTCCACCCCGCTCATCCGGGTCTGGGCGGTGAAGGCGACCAGGGTGGCGTCGGCCAGCTCCTGGGCCTGCAGCCCGTACGCGGTCTTGGCAAGCTCCACGATCGACCGGCCCTCCGGGGTCTCGTCCGCCAGGCTCGACATGAGCGAGGCTTCGGCCAGCTCTTCCTCGGTGACGGAGCCGACCGGCAGGAATTCGCAGGCTTGCCGGTTGCCGAGGGTGATCGTGCCAGTCTTGTCGAGCAGCAGCGTCGAGCAGTCGCCGGCGGCCTCGACCGCCCGGCCACTCATCGCCAGCACGTTGCGCTGCACCAAACGGTCCATACCGGCGATGCCGATAGCGGAAAGCAGGCCGCCGATCGTCGTCGGGATGAGGCAGACAAGCAGGGCGACCAGCACCGTGATCGTCTGGGTGGCGTGGGAGTACATGGCGAACGGCTGCAGCGTGACCACCGCCAGCAGGAACACGATCGTCAGGCCGGCCAGCAGGATGTTGAGGGCGATCTCGTTCGGGGTCTTCTGCCGGCTGGCCCCCTCGACCAGGGAGATCATCCGGTCGAGGAAGCTCTCGCCGGGCATCGAGCTGATCCGCACAACGATCTCGTCGGAGAGCACCCGGGTGCCGCCGGTCACCGAGGAGCGGTCGCCCCCGGACTCCCGGATCACCGGGGCGGACTCACCGGTGATCGCCGACTCGTCGACCGAGGCGATGCCCTCGACGATCTCGCCGTCACCCGGGATCAACTGGCCGGGCCTGACGACGCACAGGTCGCCGATGGTCAGCTGCGACGACGGCTTCTCGGCGAGCGTCCCGTCCGGCTGCCGGCAGTAGGCGACGGTCTCCGACCGGGTCTTGCGCAGGGTATCGGCCTGGGCCTTGCCCCGGCCCTCGGCCACCGCCTCGGCGAAGTTGGCGAACAGCACCGTGAACCACAGCCAGACCGACACCAGTGCCACGAACACGCTGCTCGCCGCCGTCGACGAGTGCAGTCCGGTGAAGAACAGGACGGTGGTGAGCACGCTGCCCACCTCGACCACGAACATCACCGGGTTGCTGGCCATCTGGCGGGGGTCGAGTTTGCGTACGGCATCGACGACGCCCCGCTTGAGAATGGCCGGGTTCAACATCGGCTGCCTCTTGGCGGCCGACTTGTGCCGCTCCGGTGGCACCGCTGGCTTTGTGACGGTCTCGGTAGGCGTATTCACCAAAGGCTCCTCAGACGCTGAAGTGGCCGGCCAGGTGCTCGACGATGGGGCCGAGCGCCACGACGGGGAAGAAGGTCAGCCCGACGACGATCAGCACCACGCCGATCAGCAGGCCGAAGAACAGCTTGCTGCCGGTGGGGAAGGTGCCCGCCGAGGGCGGGACCGGCTGCTTCATCGCCAGCGAGCCGGCGATCGCCAGCACCGGGATCATGAGGAAGAACCGGCCGACCAGCTCGGCGATCGCACCGGTGGTGTTGAACCACACCGTGTTGCCGTTGAGGCCGGCGAAGGCGGAGCCGTTGTTGTTGGCCTGCGAGGTGAAGGCGTAGATCATCTCGGTCAGGCCGTGGGGGCCGGTGTTGCCCAGCGACGTGAGCGGGCCCTTGAGCAGCACCGAGGCGGCGGTCAACACGAGGATGACGAACGGCACCGCCAGGATGTAGAGCACGACCAGTTTCATCTCCGCGGCCTGGATCTTCTTGCCCAGGTACTCCGGGGTCCGGCCGACCATCAGCCCGGCGATGAACACCGCCAGCAGGGCGAAGATCAGCATGCCGTAGAGGCCGGAACCGGTCCCTCCGGGGTCGACCTCGCCGAACATGATGTTGACGAGCGCGACCGCCCCCCCGAGCGGGGTCAGGCTGTCGTGGGAGCAGTTGACCGCCCCGGCCGAGGTCCCGGTGGTGCTGGCGGCGAACAGCCCGCACGAGGCAGCGCCGAAGCGGACCTCCTTGCCCTCCATGTTCCCGCCGGACTGGGTGGAGGTCACCGCCTGGTTGGCCCCGGCGGCTGCCAGCTTGACGCTGCCGTGAGTCTCCAGGGTCATCGCGGCCAGCGCCATCGCCAGCCACAGGACGAACATGGTGGCAACGATCACGAACCCCTGCTTCTTGTCCCCCACCAGGAACCCGTAGGCGAACGGGAAGGAGAACGGGATCAGCAGGATGAGGACGATCTCGACGATGTCGGTGATCGGGTTGGGGTTCTCGTAGGGGTGCGCCGAGTTGGCGTTGTACGGGCCGCCGCCGTTCTGGCCGGCCTCCTTGATCGCCTCCTGGCTGGCGACCGGGCCGCCGGGGAGCTGCTGGGTGGCGCCCTGGACGGTATGGGCGGTTGTGTCGTGGTGGAAGTTCTGGACCGCCCCCTGGCTGACCAGGATGATGGTCGCCGCGATACAGATCGGCAGCAGCACCCGGGTGCAGGTGCGGGTGAGGTCGACCCAGAAGTTGCCGAGGTTCTGGGTGCGCTTTCGGATCAGGCCCCGGATGAGAGCCACGGCCACGGCGGCCCCGGCGGCGGCCGACACGAAGTTGTGGAAGGCGAGGCCGGCCATCTGGGTCAGCTGCGCCATCGTCGACTCGCCGGCGTAGTTCTGCCAGTTGGTGTTGGTCAGGAAGCTGACCGCGGTGTTGAACGACAGCGCCGGGGTGACCCCCTTGAAGTGGTTCGGGTTGAGTGGCAGGTGCCCCTGGAGGCGTAGCTGGGCGTACAAGATCAGGACTGAGACGAAGCTGAATGCCAGCAGCGAGAAGGCGTAAACCTTCCAGTGCTGCTCGCCCTCGGGGTCGATGCCGCACAGCCGGTAGATCAGCCGCTCCAGCGGGCCGAAGACCCGGTCGCCGGGCGCGCTGCCGCCGCCATAGACCTTGGCCAGGTACCACCCGAGCGGGGGCGCCAGGATCGCCAGGGCAACGATCAGCGCGCCCAGCTGCGCCCACGCTGCGGCGGTCACAGTTTTTCCGGAAAGATGAGCGCGAAGACCAGGAAGGCGGTCAGGAGCGCAGCGATGATCAACCCGACGATGTTTTCGATCACGCGGCGGACTCTTCCCTGGGGCGCTCAGCCTCCGGCTCCCCGCCCTCGAACGCCGACGGGCTCCCGATGATCTTGTCGCAGGCCACAACGAAGCCGGCGGCGAGGGCGAAGAAGGCTACTAAGAACAGCACGAACCCGACGTCTGCCACGGGCCACCTCCTTTTGCGCCACTATCCAGCGACGGATCGGGCCGGGCACCCCCCTTCACGGGTCTTTGACGCGACCCTTAGCCTTCTTGACGGGGCCTTGACGGCATGAAGCCGGCCTGACATCGTCGCCCGTCACATCAACGCCATCACCGGCCGGGTCGCCCACCCACCAGCGGAACCCGCAGGACGCCGATTGGCAGGGCCAGGCCAAGGACGCCGGCGTGGCTGCCGCCGGTGGATTCACCCGCAGCACGGCAGGCGATTACCGGGGCAGGGTAAAAGCCCACCCGGGAGGGTTGATCGGTATAGCGCACGGGCTGCCGAGGGGGCCAGAAAGACACCTGGTCAGGTTCTGGCCGAAGCGAAAGTCCCGGTAGGGCTGGTACCGGAAATCCGTTGGCACGCCCAGCAGCACGATCGCCAGCAGGAACACCACGCCGACCGCGGAGAGCCAGCGCGTCCCTGAGGCGATCAACACCACCGCGGCAACAATGACGGCCAGCATCGGGACGAAGAAGTAGCGTTGCCCTCCATCGGCTAGGGTCAACCCCTGCCAGTAACTGGTCAATGTCGACGCGGAACTGGGTACGAAGAGGGCACTCGCCAGCAGGACGCCGGCGTACCCGAAGAACAGCCTGACCTGGGTCGAACCCTTCACCCAGGCGGCGACAACCAGCGCCGCGCCTGCGAAGAAGACCGGGTAGACAGTGAGCGCCTGCAGTGATCCTGAGAACTTGGCGAACCTGGGCGCCGCCCGTTGCCCCACCACAAGGCTGAGGAAGACGCGCACGGCGATGACGGAAACGAGCCGATGGATGTCGACGGTGAACGCCGGCGGCCGGGAGTTCGGTCCGAGCGTCAGCTCAGCCCCCTGAACCAGGCAGCCAGCCAGATCAACGATTAGCAGAGCCGTCAGCCAGCGGGGGCGATGCTGGCGCCACCAGTAATAGGCCAGGAACGGGAGCAGGAAGATGCAAAACGGCCCGCTCAGGGCCGCCACAACAAACAGGGCGACGTCGGTCAGTAACCCGTACCAGCGTTTGGGAGGAGCGGCGAAGACGATCACCGGCATCAGCACCGCCAGGTGCCAGAGCGAATTCGTGATGGTTACATCGACCTCGCCGGAGGCAGGCACAAGGAGGTACAGGGCGATGAGCAAGAGGCGGATGCGCCAGGACAGCCGGTCGTACCGACGGCTCGCCAGGTAGACAACCGGGAGGCACTGCACCGCCAGACCGAACAGGTTGTAGATGAGCGGCGCTTGGCGGGCAGGAAACGCCTGGGCGAACCAGGCGACGAGGCGACTGGCCGTCTGCAGATAGCCGGCGTAGGACACGAAGAGGGCGTGAAAGCCGCCGAGTTGGCGCGCCTGCGTAAAGAAGACGGCGCCGTCCTCGGCCCAGAACTGCGGGTTGGTAACAGCGTCCGGCCGCCGGGCCGTGACCGTCGCCACCGCGACGATGGCAACGAGGATCGGAGGGATGACGTGCCGCCACCGCCGACCCCTCGCCGCTACTGAAGCGTCGATGGCAGCCAACGATACCTCGCAAGTCTGTTTAGGCGAATTGGTTTAGCACAACTAACGTCTGATAAATGGCCTATACAACAATCAGCACAATTCCCGGACGTCCCCGCCGGTCGGCTTGGCTGGGCCGCAACCCAGGAGACCATACCGTTGGAGACGCCGCCAACCCAACGAATGGCATCGAGGGTCCGCTCATGCTGGCCTCGACCGCACGTGGTCCATCAACGAAGGCCCGCGCCGTCATTCGTGGGGCCACGGCCCCGGAGCACTCGGAGGAAGCGATCGACCATCGGCGACGCACCCTGCTCTGATACCGTGTTCGGGAGTGATGCCGGAACCATGAGCGCTACATTCGATCTGGGCGACCATCCGGTCGCCCTGTCTACCCCCCGGAGGCTGACCGACAAATCGGCCTGGGTCGAACACATTCCTTTCGGCATGTTGGTGGTCGACTTGGTGCGGCCATCTCTTATCGTCGAGCTCGGCACCCACAACGGGGACTCCTACTGCTCATTCTGCCAAGCGGTCCAGGAGTTGGGGCTGGCAAGCCGGTGCTTCGCCGTCGACACCTGGGAAGGGGACGACCAGACTGGGTTCTACGGGCCCGAGATCCTCCAGGATCTGCGGCTTCACCACGATCACCACTACGCCGAGTTCTCCGCATTAATTCAGTCCCGATTCGACGGCGCCGTCAATCAGTTCGCCGATGGGTCGATTGACCTGCTGCATATTGACGGCTGGCACACCTACGAGGCGGTGCGCCACGACTTCGAGACCTGGGAACCCAAGTTGAGCCGGCAGGCGGTCGTGCTCCTCCATGACACGAATGTCCGCGAGGGTACTTTTGGCGTCTGGCGTTTCTGGGCGGAGCTTGCCGAGCGCTACCCGCACTTCGAGTTCGCCCACGGCCACGGTCTGGGAGTCGCCTCCGTCGGCCCGGACGAGCCGCCGGCGCTGGAACGGTTCCGGGAGGCGTTTGCCACCCCGTGGGTGCCCAAGCTCTTCTCGGAGCTCGGGCAGCGGCTGTCCGGCCAGCTCAGCAGAGAAGAGGGGCTCCGAAAGGACCAGGCCCTCACCGAGCACCGGGAGATGCTCGACCGCCAGCACGCCAGCGTCGCCGCCCAGGGGGAAGCACTCGCAGCTCAGCAGGAGCTCATAGCCCAGAAGGATGCAGCACTTCAAGCTCAGCACGCTGCTCTCCAAGATCAACAGGCCGCCCTCGGCGTGCTCCGGCAGGCGTGCAGCGACAAGGACACGCTCCTAACGGCGAAAGACGCGGCCATCGAAGAGCACGCGGCCCGGGTCCGAGCGCTTGCCGATGAGCTCGACGCGGCGGTACGGACGCGGGAGGCCCAGCTGGCCGGGCTGCGGGGTGAGGTCGGTCAGGCCCGGGCAGGGGAGGCGTCGGCTCGCGCGGAGCTCGAGCGGCTGCGGCACAGCCTGGGCCATCGAATTGTCGAGCGGACGATCGCCCAGGTCGACCAGGTCGCACCGTGGTCCACGAAGCGGCGGCAGGTTCTCCTGGGCGGTTCCAGGGCGGCCAGGCTGCTCGCCCGCGAGGGCGTCGTCGGGTTCACCCGGCAGCTCCCGAATGTGCGCGACTGGGTGTCTGGGGTCGCCACCGTCCCGGAGCTGGTCCCCGCCCCGCCCACCGGGCCGGAACTTTCGCTCGACGAGGAGTACCAGCACTGGCTCCGCCAGCACACGCCGAGCCCTGAGGCCCTGCAGGAGCAGCGAAGGATGGCCCGGCGGCTCTCCTTCCAGCCGACCATCAGCATCCTGGTGCCGGTGCACAACACCGACCCCACCTGGCTCAGGGCCGCGGTTGCCTCTGTCCGGAACCAGACCTATCCCCGGTGGGAGCTGTGCATTGTTGACGACTGCTCGACGAACCCGCAGACCCGCAAGGCGATGCGCGGCCTCAAACTCGTGCGCGGGGTCAAGCTGGCCCGGCTGAGTCCCGGGCGGGGGATCTCCGGGGCGACGAACCGAGCGCTTGGCTTGGCAACGGGGGAGTTCGTGGGCCTGCTGGATCATGATGACGAGCTGAAGCCCAACGCCCTGTTCGAGGTGGTTTCGCTGCTCAACCGGAGGCCCGACCTTGACTTCATCTACTCGGACGAGGACAAGCGGGAGCCCGACGGGCGACTGGTCGACGCCTTCTTCAAGCCGGACTGGTCTCCGGAGTTACTGCTCGCCATGAACTACGTCACGCATTTTTCGGTATACCGGCGGTCAATCGTCAACAAGGTCGGGGGGCTCCGGCCGGGATTTGATGGCAGCCAAGACCATGACCTGATCCTGCGGGTCAGCGAGAAGACCGAGCGCACCGCCCACATCGCCTTGCCGCTGTACACCTGGCGCAAGATCCCGGGGTCGGCAGCCGGCTCGACCGAGGCCAAGCCCTGGGCGAACACCGCCGGCCGGCGGGCGCTGACCGAGGCACTGGATCGCCGGGGGCTGACGGGTGAGGTAACTCCCGGTCTGTGGAAGGGCAGCTACCGGGTCCGGTTCGCAATCGAGGACAACCCCCGGGTGGCGATCATCATCCCGACCCGGGACCGGGTCGACCTGTTGCGCACCGCCGTGGAGAGCATCCAATCGCTGTCGACCTACCGGAACTACGAGGTGATCGTGGTCGACAACCAGAGCACCGACCCGGAGACGCTCGAATATCTGTCGACGGTGAAGGGTCGGGTGCTCCCCTACCCGCACCGGTTCCACTACGCCGCGATGATGAACGAGGCCGCCCGGGAGGCTCGGGCCGACTACCTGGTGTTCCTGAACAACGACACCGAGGTGATCACCCCGGGGTGGATCGAAGCGATGCTCGAATATGCTCAGCAGCCGCCTATCGCTGCCGTCGGCGCCCGGCTGCGCCACCGCGACGGCAGCCCCCAGCACGAAGGGGTGGTCTTGGGGGTGGGCGGTACCGCCAACAACGTCGACCACCGCGAGTACTTCGGTCAGGGAAGCGCCGTTACCAACGTCAGTGCGGTCACGGCCGCCTGCATGATGACCCGCATGGAGGTGTATGAGGGGCTCCACGGCATGGAGGAGAACCTCGCGGTGGCGTTTAACGACGTCGACTATTGCCTACGCGCCCTCGCCGCCGGCTACCGCATCGTGTACACGCCCTACGCCGAGCTGTACCACGATGAGAGCGCTACCCGGGGCAGCCTGCACCCACCGGCCGACGAGCAGTTCTTCCGGGGCCGTTGGGGCCAGCCCGGCGAGTACATCGACGCCTACTACAACCCGAACCTCGATGACGTACGGGCCTACCACATCCGCGTCAGCCCGGCGGGCTGACTTCAAGCCCCCTAGTTCAGCCGTCGACGGGCGACCATAGCAGCCTCCGCTCCTACGACGTTTGTTGGGAATCAACTTCCTGCTTCGTTCAAGCGGCGTGCAGTATCTGTATGGCAGACTGCGCTGGCGCGCAACCACCAGACGAAACGGATCGGGCATGAGCTCCACGCGGCCGTCCTGGCCAAGCAACCCGAGGTCCATATGAAGGCCGGCGAGACCAGAACCACCGCCTCCTCAGCCGAGCCCACGTCGCCCAACCGATCCTGGGCGGAGCGGACTGCGCTGAGCCCCGCCCTCCGGGCTTTCACCGCCCTGGCATGCCTGCTCCCGGTGGTGTACATGGCAGTGCTCGTGAAGACGATGGCCATCAATACCCCCTATTGGGATGAGTGGGGGCTGGTTCCGCTTCTCGAGAAGCAGGCCGCGGGCACGCTCGGCTTGCGGGACTTGTTCATGCAACACAACGAGCATCGGCCCTTTTTCCCAGTGACGATCTCTGTCGAAATGGCTCGGCTGACCCACTGGGATATCAGAGCAGAGGTCTTCTTAGATTTCGTCCTGGCGGTCGCGCTCATAGGCGTGCTGATCTGGCTCGTCCGGCGTACCCTCGGCGTTGACGGCTGGGGGCTTACCGCGTTCGCGATCATCATGGCGGCCTGGCTGACGGTGTCGCCGGTCCAGTGGGAGAACTGGCTCTGGGGCTGGCAGATGGAGTGGTTCCTCTGCAACCTGGCAGCCGTGACGTCCGCGGCACTTCTCGCCCACTGGCCGGAGCAAAGGCCAGCCTGGCTGGGGGTGGCACTCGCCGCGGGCGCCGCAGTGGTCGCCTCCTTTTCACTGGCTTCAGGGCTCGGGGTCTGGATCGCCTTCCTCTTGTTCTTTGCCTTGAGGAAATCGATCCGCCGGGCGCTCCCGGTCTGGTGCGTCGCTGGCGCGGCCTCGATCAGCCTGTTCTTCTACCACTACACCTCCGACTCTCACCTCGGGTTTGCCGCCCACCACCCGCTGGCCTTCGCCAAATACCTGCTCGATTACCTGGCCGCGTCCATCGTGCCGGCCGGATGGTGGACCCCGTGGGTGGGTTTGGCCCTGCTCATCGCCTTTGTTGGCTCGATCCTGGTGTTGTTCCGCGGGCACGGGGAGCGGTTTGCACGGGCCGCGGTATGGATTGCCGTGGGCCTCAACACCCTGCTCAGCGCCGCGGTGACCGATGTGGGCCGGCTCAACCTGGGTATCGCCCAGAGCGAATCGAGTCGCTACACGACGCTGTCGAGTCTGTTTATTTTCGGGACGCTCGTCCTGGTGCTAATGGTTGCGGGAACATTCCTTCCCGCCAGGCGACGGCAGGTGTGGGTGCGCATTCTGGAGGCCGCGGTCGTCGCAGTCGTGGCTATCGTGACCCTGGTCAACTACAGGTTGGGCTCACAGGACATGGACACCCGCCATGCCCTTTTTCTCGCTAATCAGACCTGCCTGGCGCATGCCCAGAGCCCCTCGGACCCGTGCCTCAGCCAGACCTTCCCTGACCCGGCATTCGAATGGCCGCTGCTCCAGTTCCTTCGCGCCCACGGGCTGGGTGGTCAGCACCCCCCAGGGTGACCACGGCCCTCAGCGGCGGCAGGACGCCGGCCCGCGGGGGGCGCCGGCAGTTACAGAATGCCGTCCGCTACCGCCTGCTCGACCCAGGGCAGCACCTCGTCGAGCATGTCGCTGAGTGACGTGGTCGCCTGGTAGCCGAGCAGGGTCCTGGCCTTCTCGACCGAGGGGACGCGGCGCTGGACGTCGTGCTCGAAGGGCGGGTCGCTCACGTAGTTGAACGCCACGTCCGGGCCCTTGAACTTGCTCCAGATCAGGCGGGCCAACTCCAGGACCGTCGTGGACTCGTGCGTCGACAGGTTGAAGTCGTCGTTGAGCGTCGCCGGGTGGTCGAGGGTGAGGACGATGCCCCTGGCCAGGTCGCCGCCGTAGGTGTAGTGGCGGATCTGGTTCCCGTCACCCAGGATGTGCAGCGGGTCCTGCCCCTTGATGACCTTCTGGGCGAGATCCGGGACGACGTGGCTCATGGCGAGCTTGATGTTGCCGCTCGGGATCTCCACGCCGCCGAGCGCACGGCCCTCGCCAATCCCCACGCAGTTGAAGGGCCGGAGGATCGTGTAGGGCAGCCCGTACTGCTGGTAGGCGGCCCGGGCAAAGTATTCGACGGCGAGCTTCTGGAATCCGTAGGAGGACTTGGGCGGCGGGACCTGCCGCTCCTGGCCTTCAACGCTCGGCCAGATATCGGTGGACTCGAACACCATCGAGGAGGAGATGTAGGTCATCTTCTTCAGCCGGCCGGCCGGCAGCACGTTGATGGCGGCGTCACACGAGGAGGCGATGATCCGCTCGTTGGCCGCCAGCAGGTCGTAGGCGTAGGTGTGGAAGTACGAGATGCCCCCGATCAACGCCGCCCCGGCGATGAAATGATCGCAGTCGGCCAGCAATTCGGTCATCAGCTTGGTGTCGCGGGCGTCACCCTCGGTGAAGTGGTACCGCGGATGGTTGTCGTAGGACTTCTCGACCTTCCCGTACTTGGAGTAGTTGTCGATGCCAACCACGTCGTGGCCTTGGGCGAGCAACTCCTCGACCACGTAGCCGCCAATGAACCCGCACGACCCGGAAACCATTACCGTACTCATCCGTCCTCCACAGGTGCGCTAACCAGTTCCCCCGACCGGGCCGGCTTCATCGCCAGCCAGTACCAGTGCAGGTACTTGGGGAGCCATTTCTTGAGCTTGAAGTTCGACGTTCCCTCGGTCCGATCGGTCCAGGTCGTGGGCAGCTCGGCAACCCTGAGGCCCATCGCCTTGGCCTTGCTCACCAGTTCGAGGCCGATCTCGAAACCGGCGTCGGATTCGATGCCGGCCGCCCGCACGAAGGACGTGGAGTATGCCTTGAACGAGTTGGTGGCGTCATGGGTGCCCACCCGCCCGAACCAGCAGAGGGACAGCCCGGCCGCCCTGGAGAGCGAGCGCTTGACCAGCGGGCCGCCGTCCTGCCGCCCGCCGCGCATGTACCGGGAGGCGGCGACCACCGCTGCCCCGCCCTGGACCAGCCGGGTCATCTCATCGATCTGGTCGGTGTCGTCACTGCCGTCGGCCATGGTTACGACCGCGACCGGTGCCCGGGCGTGCTCCAGGCCGAACCGGAGCGCGTTGGCCGGCCCGCGGCCGTAGGTGTTCAGCGTCGGGACCAACCGCGGCTCGCTGACCGCGTAGTCAGCGAGGTGGGGCATCGTCGTGTCCTCCGCCGAATCGCAGACCACGAGCACCTCGCAGTCGGAGCGGATCGAGGCGAAAAGCCGGTCCAGGCAGGGCACAATCGCCGCCCCCTCGTTGTAGGCGGGGACAACGACCGAGACCGCTGGGGTCACACCCGGACTCCGCGGCCGAGCAGGTTCCAGATGTCGATCACGGGTACCGGCGGATCGATGGCGGCGTACTGGCGGTGCGGGGCGCCGATCACCAGCAGGTCGCTGCGTTCGAGGACCTCATCGAGGGGGCTCAGGTCCGGGTCCACGCTCACGAATGGGTCGGTCGTCAGTACCGACTTGGCCTTCAGCTTGAGAATGCGCTTGAGCTTGTAGCTCAGGCTGGAGCGGATGTCGTCCGAGCCCCCCTTGAAGGCCATGCCCAGCACCCCGACACACATGGCGGACAGGTCGAACCTGCGCTCCAGCCTTGCCACCAGGTAGGAGGGCAGGCCCTCATTGATCATCATGCTGGCGTGCCCCAGGACGAAGTTGTTGTTGTTGAACGCGGCCAGCTGCATCGTGTCCTTGAGCAGGCAGGGCCCTGCCGCAAGGCCCGCCCCGGGCATGTCCGCAGCGCGGGGGTAGTCCTCGCTCAGCGCCGTGCGGACCCGTTCGAAGTCCACCCCGAAGTCGTTGGCGATCATGAACAGCTGGTTGGCGATCGCGAACCGGATGTAGCGCCAGGTATTGACGAACAGCTTCGCCAGCTCCGCCTCTTCGGGGTCGAGATAGACGATCTTGTCGGTGAGCGCCCGGAAGAACTTGTCGGCTCGCTCGACCGCTCTCGGGGTGCGCCCGGACACGATCTGCGGGAGTTCGTACAGCTCGGTGAGGGCGTGACCCTCGGCGATGCGCTCGGGGCAGAAGCAGACATCGATGTCTCGTCCCAACCGGGAAATCACCGCCTCGACCAGGGCGGTCACACCGGGATAGAGGGTGCTCCGCAGGATCAGCAGCTGGCCGTCGACCAGGTACTCGCCCAGCGCCTCGACCGCGTCGACCACCTTCTGTGGTTCCGGGTTGAGATGGTCGTCGATCGGGGTCCCCACGATCAGCACGAGGTTCTCCGCCGTTGAGACCGACACCGGATCCGTGGTGGCGATCAGCCTGCCGTCGGCCAGCACCCGGTTGAGGACCGGATCGGCACCGGGCTCCTGGAACGGCATGTGGCCGGCGTTGACCGAATCCACCGCCGCGCCATTGATGTCGAAGAGCAGCACGGACATGTTCCGGTCCGCCAGCGCCAGCCCGAGCGGCAGCCCGACATGCCCACACCCACCGATGACGGTTACGTCATGCTCAAAACCCATGAACTGCTCCTGATTGGTCCGCCAAGGTCAAAGGACGTTTGGTACTCGGCCCCCAACTGTAGTCGAACCGCCTCGCTGGGCGTCAGCTTTGCGACGCGGACACGCTGAGCCACCTGGCCATCCGAAGCTGCCAGGGACGCTACGCAACCGGATCGGATCAAAGGTCACGGCCGGGGGTCGAGCGGGCAAGCCCGCCCTCCGGCTGCGCATTTCCAGCAGTACCCTGCTCGCGCTCCGGTAAAATGCTCGTTCATGCCGGACGCATTCGCCACAAGCTTTCTGGGAGAGTCGGTCGAGATCCTTTCCAGGCTTTCGGTCGACGAGATCGAAGCAACGGTGGCCCTCCTGCGCAGGACCCGGGATCGCCGCGGTCGCCTGTTCTTTTGCGGTTCAGGCGGCGGCGCCGGACACGCGTCGCACGCCACCTGCGACTTCCGCAAGCTCGCCGGCTTCGAGGCTTACTGCGTCTCGGACAATGTGTCCGAGCTGACCGCGCGGGTGAACGACGACGGGTGGGACCGGGCCTATGCGGACTGGCTGACCGGCTCGCGCATCGGGCCTGACGACTGCCTGGTCGTCTTTTCGGTAGGTGGCGGAGACGAGCAGCGCAATGTCAGCCCGAATCTGGTCAACGCCATGCTGGCAGCCCGGGCCGCCGGAGCGGCGATCACCGGTGTCGTGGGGCGTGACGGCGGGGCGCTGCGCCGGTTGGCCGACTGCTCGATCCTCGTCCCAACGGTTGTCGCCAGCAACGTGACCGCCCAGACTGAGGCGATGCAAGCGTTGCTGTGGCACCTGATGATCATGCACCCGGACCTTTCCCAAGCGACGCCCAAATGGGAGTCCCTCGAGGAGGACGGCCAGCAGGTAGCTGCGGCCCCCTCGGCCCCTCCGGTTTGAGCGCCGAGGTGGGCGACGGAGCGCCCATCCCGGCCAGGCTCACGAGCGTCAGCGTCGTTCTTCCCGTCTACAACGAGGCGCTCACCGTCGCCGCCATCCTGGACGAGGTGACCACGATCGAGATCCCTGGCGTCGAGATCGAGGTGATCGTCGTCGAGAGCAACTCGACCGACGGCAGCCGGGAGGTTGTCCAGCGCTATGCCGGACATCCCCGCGTACGCCTTATCCTCCAGGACCACCCCTCCGGCAAGGGCAACGCCGTCCGGGAGGGCTTCGGCCATGCCCGCGGCGACATCATCCTGATCCAGGACGCCGACCTCGAGTACCGGGTCTCCGAGTACCCGCTGGTCCTTGCCCCCCTGGTCGCCGGGGAGACCAACTTCGTCCTCGGCTGCCGGCATGCCCCGGGGAGGCCGATCCGTCACTTCGAAGCCGCCCATCGCACCAGCTGGGTGATGAACGGCGCCCACTGGGTGTTCACCACCATGTTCAACACGGTGTACCGGACCAAGCTGCGGGACCCGTTCACCATGTACAAGGTCTTCCGCACCTCGTGCATTGTCGGGGTGCCATTCACCTCCAACCGGTTCGACTTCGACTGGGAGCTGGTGGCCAAGCTCGTCCGCCTGGGCAACAAGCCGGTGGAGGTCCCCATCACCTACATCTCCCGGGACTTCCACAGCGGCAAGAAGGTCCGGTTCTTCCGCGACCCGATGACCTGGATGGTGGCCCTGGTGAAGTACCGGTTCACGCCGCTGCGCTCCGCCCCGGGCGACCCCAACGTCGCCCTCGCTGAGCTCCCGTCAAAGATCGTCCCGCTCCCGCTCCCACCGGTTGCCGACCCCGCCAGCGGTGAGGCCGCCGAGGGTGCCCCGCACTAACCAGAACGCTGTGACGAGCTTTCTGAGGGAGTCCACGCCGAGTCAGGCACCTTCGGCAGCAACAGATCACTGACCTTGGGGGCAGGACGGCTGGCTATGGGGTAAGGCCCCCCGCCGGCCGGCTACGCAGCCATCGATCAGTCTCCACGTAGCCGGCATCGCTGCCGATCTCGTGGAACCGTTCCGTGACCGCGAAGGCGGTGAGCTGCCGCCCGTGGACCAGGCCGTGCAGGACCTCGGCCAGGTCGAACGGCGCGCCCTCGGGGAAGGAGGCCACTGCCGCCCGGGTCAGGATGACCATGCCGTAGTCGATGAAGGCGAAGGTCCCGGGCGGCGCTCCCTTGCGGTACTCGACGACCAGGTCCCCGGAGACGGCGACGTTGCTCAGGTCCCAGGCATCGTGGTTCTCGAGCACCGTCATCAGGCCCGGCCGGCGAGTGGACCGGAAGGCGGCCTCGGCCGCCGCCACCGGCACCGACAGCAGGGTGTCCCCGTAGGTGACCCAGAACACCTCGCCCAGCTCGGGAAGCGCCCGGCGCACCGCCCCGCCGGTCCCGAGCAGCACCTCGCCGTCGAGGACCACGGCCACCTCCAGACCGTATCGGGCGCCGTCGCCTACGTGGTCGGCGATCGCCCCAGCGCCGTGGCCCAGCAGCAGCACCACCCGGGTGGTCCCCTCCGCCGCCAGCTGCTCAAGCTTGTGGTCGATGAACGGCCGGCCGGCCACCGGCAACATGGCCTTGGGCAGGAGCGGTCCGGTCCGGCCCGCCATGCGGGTCCCCCTGCCCCCGGCGAGGATGGCGACCGGGTACATGGGGTCAGGCGACGACCAGCTTCGACCCCTCGTAGTCGAAGCCAAACCGGACCTCGTGCAGGCCGAGTCCCGCCATGGCGCTGCGCACCTCCGCCTTGGACTCGGCGTAGAACAGCAGGAAGCCTCCCCCGCCGGCACCGACCAGCTTTCCCCCCAGGGCTCCGGCATCCAGGCCCGCGGCGATCCATCGGTCGATCTCTGCGTTGGTGGCGTTCGGCGAGCGCTGGCGCTTCAACTCCCATTGGGCGGTCATGAGCTTGGCGAAGGTCGGCAGGTCGCCCGACGCCAGCGCCTCGAAGCTCTCCTCGCCGATCTCCCGGACCCGCTCCAGGTTGCTGGCGTTGTCGGGGTCCGCCGCTTTCGATTTGGCGTCCTGGTCGGCCAGGACCTGGGGCGCGGAACGGCGCATACCCGTGTAGAAAAGCAAGAGGTTCTCCTCCAGCCGCCACCGGGTATCGTCGGCCATCGGCACCGGCGTGACCTCGACCGAGTCGTCCGGGTTGAAGCGGAAGGCGGTCACCCCGCCGAGAGCGGCGATGTACTGGTCCTGCTTGCCCACGGGCTCGCCCAGGCGCTCGATCTCAATGTGGCACGCCTGCTCGGCGAGCTGAAGGTTCGAGACAAGCCGGTGCTGGTAGGCGTAGAGCGCCTTCAGCACCCCGACGGTAAAGCTTCCCGACGAGCCCAGCCCCGTTTTCGCCGGGATGTCCGCCATCGAGGTGATCTCGACCTGCCCGGTGACGCCGGTCACCCGGAGCGCCTCACGCAGGAGCGGGTGCCTGATGTCCTCCAGCTGGGGCGCCCGCTCGATCTGCGAGTACTTGAGCATGATGTCGTCCTCGAAGTTGCGGTGGGCGGCGATGTAGACGTGCCGGGTGATGGCGGCGGCGACCAGGAATCCCCCGGCGACGCGGTAGTGGGACGGGAGGTCCGTGCCCCCTCCCCCGAGTGAGATCCGCATCGGTGTCCTGGTGATGATCATCGGGCGTAGGCCTCCTCGACGACGGTGAATGCTGCGATCGAGTCTTCCAGACCGGCACCGAGCGGCTCGGCACCGGCGATGGCGCCGAGCACGTCCACCAGCTCTCGCTGCCACGAGGCATCGCCCCGGGGGTACTCCCAGATCGTGGTGGGGGGCGGCCCCATCTCGGGGAGCATCTCGTACAGCGTCAGCCGTTCCGTCCCATAGCTCCCACCGAGGCCGAAGATTTCCAACTTCGCCTCCCGGAACGCAAGCTCCAGGGAGAAAATGTTCTTCCACTCCGTCCAGGAAGCGTGCAGCCAGGCGAAGCCCCCTCCCCGCGGCCGGAGCGCCAGGTAGGCGTTGTCCTCGACCGCCATCGGCCAGAAGTCGGTCCGCATTTCGGCGAAGGCCAGGTCGACGTCACCCACGAGGTAGCGGGTGAGATCGATCAGGTGCACCCCCTGGTCGACGAGCTCCCCCCCGCCCGACGACGCCTTGTCCGCCCGCCACTCTTTCTCGTAGCCCAGCCGCCCCCCGTGCCCGTAGCGACCCCGGACGTAGATCAGCGGCCCATAGCTGGTCGAAAGCTCTTTCGCCTTGAGCAGCGCCGGGTGGAACCGGTGGTTGAACCCCACCCGGACCACTTTGCCGGCGGCGGCGGCAGCATCGGCGATCGCCCGCAGGTCGGCCAGGTCACGGCCACCGGGCTTCTCGACGAGGACGTGGCAACCGGCCTTGAGCGCGGCGATCGCGCACTCGGCGAGCGCGCTGTGGACCGTGGCGACGATCGCTACGTCGGCCCCGGCCACCGCCTCCGCGGCATCCGCCGTGACCGTCGCCGGGTAGGGCAGCGTGGCGGCCAGCGCCTCCGCCCGGGAGCGGTCGAGATCGGCCAGCGCGACGACCCGCGTCCCCGGGGGCATCGCCTGGACCCGCTTCCGGCCGATCAGCCCACAGCCGACCACCGCTACGTTCATGCCCGCACGTCCACGCGGCCCAGGATCCAGGTGTGCTCGCGCAGGTAGTCCACGGTCCGCTCG
>OEPS010000071.1_pt1 | contig 36277 bp, 30 predicted proteins | sample 1539411 | NCBI WGS metagenome assembly OEPS01 (sample SAMN02671747, study PRJEB22543) | soil metagenome | biome: bacteria | place: China:Hunan Province, Lengshuijiang City | collected 2012-10-15 | depth 0.08m m
GGTCACTCCACATGCCGTGCAGGTGGATGGGGTGGGTCATCATGGTGTCGTTCACCAAGGTGATGCGCAGACGCTCACCGTACTTCAGGCGAAGCGGCTCGGCGTCAGAGAATTTTATGCCGTTAAACGACCACGAAAACTTCTCCATGTGACCGGTCAAATGAAGCTCGATGGTACGATTTGGCTCGCGGCCGTCAGGGTCTTGGAAAGTGCTTTTCAAGTCGGAGTAAGTGAGCACTCGACGACCATTATTCCGCAAGCCTATTCCAGGATCGTTTAGTTTTGGCGTTGGATTCATGGCTTGCATGTCAACCAGGGGGTTGTTGGTTTCGGAGGCAGGGTGTGTCTGCATTTCTCCACCCATACCGCCCATGCCAGCCATCCCTGACATATCACCACTACCCATTCCAGCCATCTTGCTGTGGTCCATCCCGGCCATGCTGGACATGTCGCCTTTGTCCATGCCCGCCATCTTGCTGTAATCCATACCCGCCATGTTAGTCATGTCACCGCTGTCCATGCCGGTCATCCCGGTCATGTCGCTTTGGTCCATACCGGTCATCTTGCTGTGGTCCATGCCAGCCATGCCCGACATTTCACCTGACTTCTTCTCGGCGCCGCCCATACCGGCCATGCTGCCATGGTCCATACCAGCCATACCGCCCATCCCCATGTCATCCATAGTGACGATTGGACGTGGATCTATAGCAGGTACCTGAGCAACTAGCCCTTCACGAAGTGCGAGGGTTCCGCGTGCATAACCCGTCCGATCCATAGACTGGGCGAAGATGGTGTAAGCCTCTTCACTGGCAGGCTCTACGATCACGTCATACGTTTCAGCTACGGCGATGCGGAATTCGTCAACGCTCACTGGGTTCACGTGTTGGCCGTCGGCGGCCACAACGGTCATTTTCAAACCAGGAATGCGGACGTCGAAATAGCTCATCGCCGAGCCGTTGATAAAGCGTAGGCGTAGCTTCTCACCCGGCTTGAAAATACCGGTCCAGTTACCGTTGGGCGCCTGGCCATTCATGAGATAGGTGTAAGTATCTGCGCTGACGTCTCCAAGGTCGGTTGGGCTCATGTTCATTTCAGCCCACATCTTCCTGTCAGCTACTGTTGCTGACCAACCTTGCTTACTGACATCGTCGATGAAATCACCAACAGTGCGTTTATGGTGGTTGTAGTAGCCCGACTGTTTCTTAAGCTTGGCCATGACACGACTAGGATCTTCATCGGTCCAGTCAGTCAACATCACCACATAGTCGCGGTTGTATTGAAAAGGTTCAGGCTCTTTCGAGTCGATAACGATTGGTCCGTAAACCCCTGCCTGCTCCTGTAAGCCCGAGTGGCTGTGGTACCAGTACGTACCATTCTGATGAACCTTGAACTTGTACTCGTACATGCCGTCGGGTGCAATGCCATGGAAACTCAAGCCAGGTACACCGTCCATATTGGCCGGCAGGATGATCCCGTGCCAATGAATTGAGGTGTCTTGGTCCAGGCGGTTTTTTACACGCAGAGTGACCGTCTCTCCTTCGCGCCAACGCAGCAAAGGTCCTGGCAATGATCCATTGATAGTCATGGCTGTTCGCGGCGAGCCGGTTATGTTTACCGGGGTTTCACCAATAAACAGATCAAATTCATTGCCGGTGAGTACGCTCGGCAGACCAGGACTTGTCACCGCCCATACAGGAGTGCGCCAAAGGCCAAAGCCGCCGAGAATGCCACCAGCGGCCAAGCCTTTTACGAATGTCCGTCTAGAGGTTTTGGAATGCATGCCGTTTATTTCCAATCAGTCAAAAGGGAAGCCGTGCGAAACAACCGATCATGAGTTGCCCGGATCAGCTTTGCCCACCGTCACAAAAGACAAACTCTTACGGCAAGCGAGTTCAGAAATTGCCACATTTAAACCACCGCAGTGATTACATTTCTGTCAGCTTGGAGGGCCCAGCTATTTAGCAATTCTTGTGGTCCATCGCCTTGGCTTTGCTTTCAGCGACAGGAGGTTGGGCATTTTGCGTTTGAGCCACTCGGTACGATTCCATCGAATTATTCCTGGCCACTTCCATGCGTGCGAAAGTCCGGTCACCACCGCCTTCAGCCATAGCCAAAGAAGAAACGGTCAGAGCAGCGATGACGAACAAGGTTTTGATAGGATTCATTTGGGGTTCCTCGGATGAGTATTGATGCCCCCTGAATCCACATCAATCGTTGACTCTAAGAGGTGAGCTTGAGGCTCAATAGGACTATAAGACTCATCCCCTGACAGGAAGCTTAGGCCAATATTACAGTTGTGTCAGGTTGCGATATTTCTCTTGAGATACAGAGTGAATAGTCCGTAAGGTCTAAGCCATCCAGCGTCACATAACCGCCATTTACTCTTTAAAACTTACCTGTGCGGTTGTGTAATCTTCCGGTCACTTTCGCGGAGGTTTGACGTTTTTTCGTTCGCACTTGAATTGTATCTCGACTCGGATGCACTACGTTAAGCACTTGAGTGTTCGATATAGGTGGGAATGCTAAATGGCAGCGTAACTTAGCGTAACTAAAGGTGGCCACCGGTGAGTATTAATTTTGAAAAAGCGCTTGGCTCCGCAGAAAGAGCATTACTTTTTCGCAGCCAACGAGCTGAGGTGCTTAGCAATAATATCGCTAATGTCGACACTCCTAACTTTAAGGCCAGAGATTTGGACTTTTCCGCTGTCCTGGCTAGCCAGACAAAAGGAGGTTTTGCTACTCCGTTCTCTTTGAAAACAACAAACCCAAAACATATTGCCGTAAACGAATTAGCAAGTGATATTCACAGCGGCGCTTTGCTTTACAGCACGCCGAACCAACCTTCCATTGATCAAAATACTGTGGATCAACAGGTCGAGGTGGCAAAATATACGGAAAATTCGATTCATTTCGAAACTGCTTTTACTCGATTGAATGGAGCATTTAAGGGGCTACTTAAAGCTCTACGAGGTGACTAATAAACCTCACCCAGCGAGGGAATCAGCGCCTCAGGCGCTGATTTGGGAAGGGAAACCGAGTGCTTCCACAGTTTTACGGACCTGCTCTGGGGGTTCGCTGCTTTCAACGGTTACCTTACCTGCCGCGCGATCCACGGAAACCGTAGCCTTGCTGTCCAGTGACTGAATTGCTTTGGTGATTTTGCTGACGCAGCTACCGCAACCAATGCCTGATACGTTTAAGACGAACATGGTTATTCCTCTTGTGCTGAGCGGTCTCTTTTCACCGCAACACCAGCATCAACGTTGACACAATGGCAAGGTCAAGGGTTATGTATTAACGGGCTGCGAGCATCGGTTACGCTCAATCTATTCGGGTATTCCTCAGTCTCAAAGCATTGAAAACTACAGATGCAGAACTGACGCTCATGGCTAACGCAGCGATCATTGGCGACAGAAGGTGCCCCGTCAGTGGGTAGAGCAGGCCTGCGGCGAGGGGGATACCCATTGAGTTGTAAAGGAAGGCGAACCCCAAGTTTTGCCGCATGTTTTTCACCGTTGCAACCGAAAGTGCCCGTGCTCGTAAAATCCCCATCAGGTCGCCTTTTACCAGCGTGAGCTGCGCGCTATTCATCGCGACGTCAGTCCCTGTACCCATGGCAATGCCCACGTCTGCTCGCGCCAAGGCCGGTGCGTCGTTGATACCGTCGCCGGCCATGGCAACCTTTCGACCGGATTGCTGGAGGTCCGCCACCAGGCGCTCCTTGTCCTGAGGTTTCACTTCACCATGAACCTCTTCAATACCCATCTCCCTGGCGACAGCACGTGCGGTGGTGAGCCCGTCTCCGGTGGCCATGATGATTTTTACGTTATCAGCCTTAAGCTTGGTGACTGCTTCTTTAGAGGTCGGTTTTATCGGGTCTGAGACCGCCAGTAATCCTGCCAAGACCCCGTCAACTGCTAGATAGATGATGCTGATGCCTTCAAGGCGCAACAACTCTGCACGGTCTTGTAAGACCTTAGTGCTCACGCCGGCAGCTTCCATCAGTGCAGTGTTGCCCAGCTGTACTTTCTTACCATCAACGAGGCCACTGACTCCAATCCCTGACCCGGACTCAAACGATTCAGGCTTGGTGAGCGCAACATTTTCAGTTCGGGCGTGATCGACGATGGCATGAGCCAAAGGGTGTTCGCTGCCTTGATCAAGGCTAGCGGCCAGTTGAAGAACATCGTGTGGGTTGAAATCTGGTGTGGCCTCCACACTGTGAAATACCGGCCGTCCCTCTGTCAGGGTCCCAGTTTTATCGACAATCAGTGTGTCGATCTTGCAAAGGTTTTCGATGGCTCTGGCATCCCTGAACAGCACACCCATACTGGCGGCTTTACCCGTCGAAACCATGATCGACATGGGCGTTGCGAGACCCAGTGCACAGGGGCAAGCGATGATAAGTACGGCGACAGCGTTGATCAGGCCGAAGACCCAGCTGGGTTCTGGGCCGAATAGCCCCCAGCCTAAGAGTGTCAGCAACGCAATCGCGATAACCCCCATCACAAAGTAGCCGGCAATCGAGTCGGCCATTCGTTGCATTGGCGCTTTGGAGCGTTGGGCTAGAGCGACCATTTGTACTATCTGCGACAGCATGGTGTCGGCGCCGACCTTTTGCGCCTCCATCACCAAGCTCCCATGAGTATTAAGCGTGGCGCCGATCAAACTATCCCCTGCTCTTTTCATTACCGGCACAGGTTCACCAGTGAGCATGGATTCATCCACCGCACTTTCTCCCTCGAGTACGGAGCCATCAACTGGCACCTTTTCACCAGGTCTGACCCGCAAATGGTCTCCCAAGTGAACATGGGTAAGAGGAATGTCTTCCTCCTGACCATCGGCGTTGATCTTGCGTGCAGTCTTGGGAGACAGGCCTAGAAGGGACTTAATGGCGGCGGAGGTTTGTGAACGTGCTTTGAGCTCAAGAATCTGCCCAAGCAAGGTGAGCGAGATGATGACCGCAGCGGCTTCGAAGTAGACGCCGATGCGTCCATCTTGCATGAAGGTGGTGGGAAAACTTTGGGGAAATAGGGTTGCCGCGACGCTGTAAAGATAGGCTGCGGCAGTCCCCAGCCCAATCAGAGTCCACATGTTTGGACTGCGATTTCTAACAGATGCTATGGCCCTTACAAAAAAGGGCCAACCTGCCCATAAGGTGACCGGCGTCGCCAGAGCGAACTCGATCCAGTTTTGAACCGAGCCGTGGAAGAATTGTAATGAATGACCCGCCATGGCTAGAAGGGTCACTATCACGGTTAAAGGCAGCGACCACCAAAAGCGGCGAGCGAAATCCCGGAGCTCGGTTTTGTCATCGTCATCTAGCGCGGGCATGACCGGTTCTAATGTCATGCCACATTTAGGGCAATTGCCGGGCCCTGGCTGTCTTATTTCCGGGTGCATAGGACAGGTAAATTCAGTGGCTACTTGTAGCACAGGCTCTGTAGCGGAGATGCTGGGTTCAGTGCTGGGATGATTACCACTGTAGTGGTCTGGATCTGCCCGAAATTTCTCTTGGCATTTCTGGCTGCAAAATTGATACATCTGTCCCTGATAAGACTCGCCAAATTTACTTGGAGGCGTAACCGCCATACCGCACACCGGGTCACGTAGATCACCGTCAGGGGGCGAGGCAGCGTGGGCGGGACCGTGATCGTGATGGCTCGGTGTAGTGGGCATAGCTATTTTTCGTCCTTGTTGGTTGCTGCCTGATCGCCATGATCATGTCCGCCATGTCCATGCCCAAAAAAATGCATCAATGGACAGATCAACAGAATGAGATAGGGCAAATACGGATAAACGTGGCTGAAATGTTCCCGCACCACGTAGAAGGCACCGATCGCGATGAGCATGATCAGTACAACGCCTGTTTTGCGCCTCCAAAATGGAGGGGTGGTGCTTCCAAACGGATGCTGATGGTTATTCATGATCTAGACCCCAGTGTGAGCGAGTTGCTCTGATCTCTGCCTCAGAGCGTAGTCAACTCTCGCGTCGACGCGGTTTTAGCTGTCAGCTCAGGCTTACTTCAAGTCAAATTGACCGACCATCCCCGACTGGTAATGACCTGGCACGTTGCAGGCAAATTGAAGTCCGGCGCTGTTGTTGAAGGTCCAGATCAACTCCTTGGTTGCTCCTGGCTCGACCAGCACGCTGTTCGGGTCGTTATGTTCCATTCCGACCATCTTCATCCCTCCCATGCTGTGGCCCATGTTGCCCGTCATCTTCCCAGCACCGATGGGTGTAAGCGTTCCATTCTGGAACATGCTCGCCATTTCTTTTTGGTGCGCCGCATGAGCAGCGGCCTGACCGATATTGAACTCGTGCAGCAGCGCCCCTTTGTTGTGAAGTACAAAGCGAACTGTTTCACCGGGCTTTACGTCGATGTTTTTAGTTTTGAAGAAAATATCACCCATCTCCACATCAACCGTGCGAGTAACCTCAGAGGCGACTCCAGGCTGGCCAATATCCTCTTTCCCATGACCTGCGCTGGCCATCGCTGTAGCACCGAAGAGTAGGGTGATTGCCGCAATAACTGGGGTAATAAGCTTATTTTTCATGGTGACCTCGTGGGTTAAGAGCGAATCACTGGCTATGCTAAAGGGGCGGAGCTGCCACTTAACTGACCTGAACACTACATTTCTGTAAGTTTTCAAAAGAAAACGCGGCGCCCGAATGACGCCGTGTTTAGAGGACCGGTTCAAAAAACCAATGAGACCTGGTTGGTCACTGATGGTTTTCAGAAAGCATCAGTTTGTGCTCGCGCTGCATTTGGCTCAAAACGTCATCAACCATAGCATCGTGTTTTTCCATCCAGGCGAGGTGCTGCTGAGGTGACATTGATGCGTTTGGGTGATCTTGATGGAGCTGGCTCATGATTTCGCCCAGCATTTTCATATGCTCGGCCATGTGTACATGGCGCTGTCCTTCAGGGGCTTTTTCAGCTTGTACCAAGGTTGCTTCTGCTTTGTCGCGCAGGCTCTCCATACGCTCCGCGATCCGGTCTGCGCCACCTTCAGCCAACGCAGAAGCCGAGACGAGTATCGAGCTCACAAAGAAAAGGACTTTTAGGCGATTCATAGGACAGCTCCTTATGGATTTATTTTCCGGCTCCCTTAGGTTTCATGCTGAAGAGTCGGTCGAGCACCAAGAAGTACTCATGTTTGAACCCTAGACAGCGCTCGCTGACAACTACCTGAAGCCAATATTACTTTTCTGTCAGTTGCTGGTTGGCAGAAGCATTTCGTTGCAGACTCAGCCTCACAATTATTTGAGAGCCACCCCCATGAGACTTCTGGTTGCGGAAGACGAACCCAAAATAGGTATCTATTTGCAGCAAGGACTCACTGAGGCGGGGTTCAATGTTGATCGCTTTACCAATGGCCAAGACGCGCTTCAGCACGCTTTGAGCGAGGCGTATGACCTGCTGATTCTCGATGTGATGATGCCTGGGCTGGACGGATGGGAAGTACTTCAGAAGGTGCGAGCATCCGGAAAAAATGTCCCCGTGCTTTTTCTCACGGCGCGAGACCGCGTTGAGGATCGCGTCAAAGGACTTGAGCTGGGGGCAGACGATTACCTTATAAAACCCTTCGCATTTTCTGAATTGCTGGCCCGCGTCAGAACGCTGCTGCGAAGAGGGAGCACAGCCCCCTCCCAAACCCACATGAAATTGGCGGATCTTGAGGTTGACCTGCTCAAGCGCAGGGTTGTCCGTGGAGGCAAACGTATAGATCTCACAGCCAAAGAGTTTGCGTTACTCGAATTGCTGCTCCGTCGTCGAGGCGAGGTTCTCCCCAAGTCACTTATTGCTTCCCAAGTTTGGGATATGAACTTCGACAGCGATACCAACGTCATCGAGGTCGCGGTCAGGAGGCTCAGAGCGAAGATTGATGATGATTTTGAGGTCAAGCTGATCCACACCTCTCGGGGGATGGGTTACATGTTGGACGCACCGGACTCGGGGTCGGAATGAAGCGAATGTCACTGACTACCCGCATGAGCCTGATGTTCATGCTTGCTGTAACAGCTGTGCTCACCGTCGCCGGACTCAGTTTTAACAACCTTAGCCGGCATCACTTCAAGATGCTGGATCAGCAGGCGCTGAACGAAAAGCTTCACTCGACGCAAAGAATTTTGACTGGGTTGAATAGCATTGATCAGTTCAGTGATGTTAAGCCCGAGCTGGAGGCGCTGCTTGGTGCTCATCGTGATTTGACAGCACTTATCATCGATGGTGACGGCAAGCTCCTGTTTGCTGATCCTGGTCCGATCGTAGTGCCGGAAGACTACCGAACAATCACAAACAGCAATGTCTGGGAGTGGCGAGATGAGGAGCAGGTATTTCGAGGAGTGACGGCACAAGCCATTGTGACAGGGCAAGACAAGCCATTGACCGTGATGTTGATCTTTGATGTTACTCAACATATGGCTTTCTTCGAGACGCTTGAACGCTGGTTTTGGATAGGGCTGGTGATCAGCGCGCTGGTCAGTGCTGCACTGGGCTGGATGGTCGCGAGTAGTGGCCTACGGCCTATCCGCCTAGTTACTCAGGTCGCGGCTTCAATGTCAGCTAAATCACTCAAAGAGCGTATTCCGTTAGGTCCCGTTCCTAAAGAGCTCCAGCAGATGGTGTTGTCGTTCAACGCAATGTTATCCAGATTGGACGATGCGTTTGTTCGTTTATCGAACTTCTCTGCGGACATTGCTCACGAATTACGAACGCCGGTCAGTAATTTGATGACTCACACTGAAGTGGTTTTATCTAGAAAAAGGAATATTGAGGACTACGAAGATAATCTGTACTCAAATCTTGATGATTTAAAACGTATGGGCCGGATGATTGATGACATGCTTTTTCTGGCGAAATCAGACAACGGTCTGATTACACATGAAAACAAACCGATAGACCTGGTAGCGGTAGTAGAGAAATTACTCGAATACTACCGCTTGCTTGCTGATGAGCGAGGGATCGACCTCAAAGTCACAGGGAGGGGGAGCGTCCGAGGTGACGTCCTTATGCTCGACAGGGCCATCTCTAATCTGCTCTCAAATGCACTCCGGTACACCCCCGAAGGGGAGTGTATTAGTGTCGATATCCGGCAGAAAGGAACTTCAATATCGGTCTCCGTGGAGAACCCTGGAAAGCCAATCGCGCCTGAGCATCTTGAAAAGTTGTTCGATCGTTTTTATCGCGTGGACCCGGCTCGCAGAGAAGGGAGCCCAAGCAATGCAGGGCTAGGTTTGTCGATCACTCGATCAATCATAGAAGCGCATGACGGCAAGATTTGGTGTACGTCATCAAGCGGAAAAACAGCCTTTCATATTGAACTCCCTTGTGCTGATGAAAAAAAGGCGTAAGGCCCGTTGCTCATATATATATAGCAGCATGTGGTTAGCTCAAAGGGAACGTTCGTGGATGACGGAAACCTCTTGGCGCGTCGCAAAGGGAGTCACGTATTCGGCCCTGTATACGCGCTTATCAGTGTCCAAAATCCCACCTCAAGCTGACTGAAATGTAATCGAATAGTTTGCGTTCATGTGGCATCGTGTACTCGCACTGTGACGTTAGAGTTCTTGTGATTTCTTCCTGTCCAGCCCGCCCTAGGACACGGAATCTGCTAGGTATTCGCCAGTGGCTTTAACAAGCGTCAAAAAGTAAAAACTAGATATTCCCTAAAAAACCTAGAACCAACAGCTCTTGCTGTGAGGAGTCTTGCATGTCATTCCTTAAAACTACCACCGTAGCTGTTGCGCTGACTGCGGGTTTGCTTCTGAGTGCAGTTGCTCAGGCGCATCCAAAGCTGGTTTCTTCTACTCCCGCTGAAGGGTCGGATGCGGCGGCTCCTTCTAAAATTGAACTGCACTTTTCTGAGAATCTAACGACTCAGTTCTCTGGTGCCAAACTGATCATGACCGATATGCCTGGCATGCCGAACTCTCCTATGGGCGTAAAAGCCGGCGTTGCAGGTGGCAGTGATCCGAAGACGATGGTTATCACGCCCGCATCGCCATTGACCACGGGTACTTATAAAGTCGAATGGCGTGCCGTCTCCTCGGACACTCACCCGATTACCGGTAACTTTTCCTTCAAAGTGAAATGATTCATGAGCGACTCAATAAATATCGCTGTTCGCTTTGCCCTTTATTTCGATCTTATGCTCTTATTTGGACTGGCAATTTTCGGTCTTTATAGCCTGAGGGGTAAAGAAAGAGTATCGGGAGCGGTTTTGAATTTTGAGTCGCTTCTTTACGGTACATCTGTTGTAGGTGTAGCTCTGTCCCTTGCAGCCATGCTGTTGCTTGCGAAAGCAATGAGTGGCGTATCGGGCTTTATGGAGCTACATCACCATATTTTTCAAATGGTTCTCATGGGGACTGACGTCGGTTTGACCTGGATGGTCCGAATAGGGGCGTTGGTGACGGCAATTATTGGCGTTTCCCTGAACAAGCGCTTTCCAACACTGAGTCTTTGGATTGTCACTGTCTGTGGCGCGATTGCGCTAGCGACGCTGGCATGGACGGGGCACGGAGCAATGGACGAGGGAAGCCGTCGCTACTGGCACTTTATTAGCGACATCTTCCATCTTTTGGCCGCAGGCGGTTGGTTGGGTGCGCTAGCGGCATTTGCCCTGCTGCTGCGTTTGAAATCACTGAAAGGTGAGCGAGAAGCACGAATTCTTGCTCGGGTACTGACAGGGTTTGAATCGGCCGGCGCGGTGATTGTAGTGATCATCAGCATTACGGGAGTGGCGAACTACCTATTTATCGTTGGGCCAAATCTCGATGAGGTGATGCTCAGCACTTATGGCGAGTTGCTATTTTTGAAGGTCCTGCTCTTTGCCGGGATGATCGTATTAGCGACGCTCAACCGTTTTCACCTAAGCCCGCTCTTGGAACGTTCTGTTCGAAATGGAGACTATGCTGTCGCGGTCAATGCCTTGCGCCGTAGCATGAAGCTCGAATTTTCAATGGCAGTCATCATTATTTGTCTCATAGCATGGTTAGGTACTTTAAGCCCAGTAATGGAAATGAGCGCCGCATAGCGGTTGGTGATAGCCGACAAAGGAGTCTCAAGGGTGAATTGTAAGGGCCATTTGCACCGTCTACACTCCAGCTCATGAAACGCTACCTGCGGTTTTGCCTAATTTTCCTGATTAGCTTGGCGCTTCCCCTCAGCGGGATGGCGGGTGTTCAGGCATCGACTGAACCATGCCCGATGAAAACCATGGGCATGGCGATGATGGATGGTATGGGGCAAGACTGCTGCCACGACATGAAAAGTCCCACCGAGCATGGAAAACCCTGTAAGCCGGGCCAGGAATGCAAAACTGGCGGTATGCTGCAAGTCTCGATCATCAAGCCTCCTATCACCTTGTCCAGTCCTCTCGTTCTGCCCTTCTCCAGCCATTTCCCACTCGTACAAACCCCTTCAGGGGTATGGCGACCGCCCCGTACTTGATTCCTGTACCACACTGAGCCTCATTCCGCTTTAGCGGGATGGCATATCTGCGCGCATGTCTTATGAAGCGCGCGGTGGATCATCACAGGAATCGTGAACATGAACTTCAAGTGCTATTGCACAGGTTGGTCCCTTGTGGCCGGCCTGGCGGCAAGCGTACTGGCATTGCCGTGCCTCGCTGGCGTATTGACACTCGATGAAGCTTTGCGGCTGGCCGAAAACAATGCACCGTCGTTGACCGCACAAGACGCCAAAATTCAAGCAGCCACCAGCGCGGCCATTCCCGCTGGCGAACTACCAGATCCCAAGCTACTGCTGGGCGTCCAGAACTACCCCATTGGTGGTCCGGACAGATGGAGCATCGACCAGGACTTCATGACCATGCAAGTGGTCGGGATCAGGCAGGAGATGCCTAACAGCGACAAGCGCAAAGCACGTATCGAGGTCGCGGATGCGGCTGTTGATAGAGCGTCCGCCGAGCGTCGAGTGGCGCGTCTGAACGTCCGACAGTCCACGGCACTGGCCTGGATCAGTAGCTACTCGGTTGAGCGTAAAGATGTGATGTTCCAGGACTTCTATAAAGAAAACCGTCTTCTAAGCGATACCGTCCGGTCACAGATTGCGGGTGGCCGCGCTCAACCCGCCGATGCGGTCACACCTAAACAGGAAGCTGCTCAACTGGCCGAGCTGCAGGATGATTTAGTTCGCCAACGTGCGCAGGCCCGGGCTGCCCTCAAGCGCTGGATTGGCCCTGCCGCCAATGACAAACCGGTGGGCAGCTTGCCTGATTGGCCCATCGAAACCTCTGGTTACTCCCATAAGCTGCAACATCACCCCGAACTAGCTGCTTTTGTGCCGATGACCCGAGAAGCACAAGCCAAGATTCGTGAAGCTAAGGCGGAAAAGCAATCTGACTGGAGCTGGGAATTCGACTATCAGCATCGCGGCCAACAGTTCGGTGATATGGTCAGCGTGCAGTTTTCATGGGATCTCCCGCTGTTTCCTGACTCTCGGCAAAACCCCAAGATTGCGGCCAAGCACGCCGAACTAAACCAGCTTGAGGCTGAGCGCGAAGCCCTGTCACGCGAGCATACCCAGCAACTAGAGGATGAACTGGCCGACTACGAGCGCCTCAATCGTTCAGTCAACCGTAATCAGGAAAGCTTGTTGCCGCTGGCTAAAGAAAAGGTCGAACTCACCATGGCCAGCTACCGCTCCGGCAAGGGTGATTTGAAATCGGTTGTGGCCGCCCGACGCGAACTCATCGAAGCCCGTCTCAAGCAGATTGACGTTGAAGAGCAACGTGCTCTTACCAGCGCTCGCCTGTATTTCTCCTACGGGGAGTCCGCTCAATGATTTTTAAAGTATGGAAAGGGACTTTAGTCGTCGGCATCTCGATTGCCTTGGGTGTTGCCGGTGGTTACTGGTTAGCTCAACCGCGAATGAGCGGAGTAGCTGGTGTTGTGCAGGATCAGGAACCCAAAGCCTCTGCTGATCGAAAAGTTCTGTATTGGTATGACCCAATGTACCCACAACAGAAATTCGATAAACCGGGTAAGTCACCCTTCATGGACATGCAGATGATCCCTCAATACGCAGATACCAAGGGGGACAGCGCTGCCATTCGAATTGATCCAAGCCTGACTCAGAACCTTGGTATGCGATTGGCAAGTGTCAGTCGAGGCTTATTTGCCTCGACACTGAACGTGGTAGGTGTGCTGGCCTTCAACGAACGGGACGTTGCAGTCATTCAGGCCCGTACGGCGGGTTTTGTCGAGCGCGTGTATGCCCATGCACCTGGTGATGTGCTGAAAGCGAATGCCGCCTTGGCAGATATGTTGGTTCCGGATTGGGCAGCTGCTCAGGAGGAATTTCTCGCCCTCAAGCGTAGTGGCGATGCTGGCTTGCTTACAGCGGCCCGGCAGCGATTGCGGCTAACCGGAATGCCAACTTCGTTAATTGCTCAAGTTGAGCGCAGTGGCAAGGTTCAGCCGAACCTGACTCTGACCACCCCTATTGGTGGTGTGCTTCAAGAACTGAGTGTGCGTGAAGGTATGACGGTGGCCGCAGGCGAGACGCTGGCTCGTGTTAATGGTTTGAGCAGTGTCTGGCTGGCCGTGGCTGTACCAGAGTCGGAAGCTGGGTCAATCGTCATAGGGCAAGCAGCCGAAGCGCGTTTGTCCGCGTTCCCTGGAGTTGTGCTCAAGGGCGTCGTAAGTGCGATTCTTCCGGAAACCAGTTCGGACAGTCGCACACTTCGCGTTCGAGTCGAGTTACCCAATCCGGATGGTCGACTTAGACCAGGTTTGACCGCACAGGTAAGCCTCAACCGTTCGACGGAGCAAAGTGTTTTGTGGGTGCCGAGCGAGGCCGTCATTCGTACCGGTCGACGTGCGTTGGTGATGCTCTCTGAAGACGCTGGTCGATATCGCCCGGTGGAGGTGCAGTTAGGACAGGATAACGATGGCAAGACGGCTATATTGAAAGGCTTGGAAGAGGGGCAGAAAGTGGTGACCTCTGGCCAGTTCCTGCTCGACTCGGAGGCCAGTCTCAAGGGCGTTGTCGCAAGCTCATTGGACGTTTCGCCATCTACTGTAACCGTCGGAGCTTTGCATGAGGCCGATGGTCAGATCGTTGAGATCAACGACAAAGAAGTCACGCTCGCCCACGGTCCCTTCAAGACATTGGGTATGCCAGGCATGACGATGACTTTCCCTCTCGCCACTCCAGCTCTGATGAAGGGCCTAAAAACGGGCGACAAGGTTCGGATTGCTGTCAGCCAGACGGATGATGGTCTGCGCGTTGAGCGTCTGGAACGCTCTGGGAGCCAGCCATGATTGCGGCCCTTATTCGCTGGTCGGTGGCCAACCGCTTTCTTGTGTTGCTGGCGACGCTGTTCGTCACGGCATGGGGTATCTGGGCGGTTCAAAGTACGCCCATCGATGCATTGCCAGACCTGTCGGATGTTCAGGTAATTATCCGTACACCTTATCCAGGCCAAGCCCCACAGATCGTCGAGAACCAGGTGACCTATCCATTGGCAACCACCATGCTCTCAGTGCCTGGGGCCAAGACTGTGCGCGGTTATTCCTTCTTTGGCGACAGCTTCGTTTACGTGCTGTTCGAAGACGGAACTGACTTGTACTGGGCCCGCTCGCGGGTGTTGGAATACCTGAGCCAGATACAGAGTCGCCTTCCGGCCAGTGCCAAGCCCGCCTTAGGACCTGATGCCACAGGGGTTGGCTGGATTTTTCAGTACGCGCTGGTTGATCGCAGTGGTGGGCACGATCTGGCGCAACTGCGAGCCCTACAGGATTGGTTTCTCAAGTTCGAGCTCAAGACACTGCCGAACGTTGCGGAAGTGGCCACCGTGGGTGGCATGGTCAAACAGTACCAGGTCCAACTCGATCCGCTTAAGTTGGCGAACTTGGGTATCACGCAGTCTGAGGTGACCGAGGCGATCGGCAAGGCCAATCAGGAAACCGGTGGGGCCGTGCTGGAAATGGCGGAGACAGAGTTCATCGTACGAGCTTCCGGCTACCTGAAGACGCTCAATGACTTTCGCGCTATCCCACTCAAACTGGGCACCGGCGGTGTGCCGGTCACCCTGGGCGATGTTGCCACGATTCAGTTGGGGCCTGAGATGCGTCGAGGCATCACCGAACTGGATGGCGAAGGTGAGACTGTCGGCGGCGTGGTGATTCTGCGCAGCGGTAAGAATGCTCGTGAAACCATTGCGGCGGTCAAAACCAAACTCGACGAGCTGAAAAGCAGTTTGCCGGCCGGGGTAGAAATCGTCACCACCTACGACCGCAGCAAGTTGATTGATCGTGCCGTGGAAAACCTCAGCCACAAGCTGATCGAAGAGTTCATCGTCGTCGCGTTGGTCTGCGGGATCTTTCTCTGGCACCTGCGCTCATCCCTGGTAGCAATTATCTCCCTTCCAGTGGGGGTGTTGATTGCTTTCATCGTCATGCGCTACCAAGGCATCAATGCCAACATCATGTCCTTGGGCGGGATCGCCATCGCTATCGGCGCCATGGTCGACGCCGCAGTGGTGATGATCGAGAATGCCCACAAGAAGGTAGAGGCCTGGCACATGGCCCACCCAGGGGAGGAACTCAAGGGTGAGCATCACTGGCACGTGATGACCGAAGCGGCTGCCGAGGTAGGACCTGCATTGTTCTTCTGTCTGCTGATCATCACCCTGTCGTTCATTCCGGTGTTCACGCTGGAGGCTCAGGAAGGACGTCTATTCGGTCCATTGGCGTTCACCAAAACCTACGCTATGGCCGCAGCGGCTGGACTGTCGGTAACTCTCGTACCGGTGCTGATGGGGTATTGGATTCGTGGACGAATTCCCAATGAGCAACAGAATCCGCTAAATCGCTGGCTGATCCGGATCTACGAGCCCGCTCTGGACGCCGTATTACGTCGACCCAAAGTAACACTGCTGGTTGCGTTGCTGGTCTTTGTCAGCGCGTTGTGGCCGATCTCTCGTCTGGGTGGTGAGTTTCTTCCCCCGCTGGACGAAGGGGACCTGCTCTATATGCCATCAGCTCTGCCGGGATTATCGGCTCAGAAGGCCGCGCAACTGCTTCAACAGACTGACCGTCTGATAAAGACAGTTCCAGAGGTCGAACACGTATTCGGAAAAGCCGGCCGCGCTGAAACCGCGACTGACCCCGCACCTTTGGAAATGTTCGAAACCACCATCCAATTCAAGCCGCACGAGCAATGGCGGCCAGGCATGACCCAGGAAAAACTCGTGGAGGAGCTGGACCGAGTGGTGCGTGTCCCAGGCTTGACCAACATCTGGATACCGCCGATTCGTAACCGCATTGACATGCTGGCTACCGGTATCAAAAGCCCGATTGGTGTGAAAGTTGCCGGTACCAACCTGACGGAGATCGATGCCGTAACCCAAGCCGTCGAACGTGTAGCCAAGGACGTGCCAGGTGTCAGTTCAGCGTTGGCCGAACGACTGACCGGTGGCCGCTATATTGACGTGGATATAGATCGTAACGCTGCGGCCCGCTATGGGTTAAATATTGCCGATGTGCAGTCGATCGTGGCCGGCGCAATAGGCGGTGAAAACGTCGGGGAGACGATTGAAGGGCTGGCTCGTTTCCCGATCAACGTCCGTTACCCTCGCGAGTGGCGTGACTCACTCGGTGCCCTGGAGCAGTTGCCGATCTACACACCTTTGGGTAGTCAGATCACCCTTGGCACTGTGGCGAAGATCAAGGTCAGCGATGGTCCGCCTATGCTCAAGAGTGAGAACGCACGACCTTCAGGCTGGGTGTATATCGACGTGCGTGGCCGGGACATTGCCTCAGTAGTCGCCGATCTTCGACGGATCGTCAGCGAGCAGGTTAAGTTGCAGCCCGGTATGAGCCTGAGCTACTCAGGACAGTTCGAATTTCTCGAAAGGGCCAACGCACGACTCAAACTGGTGGTGCCTGCCACGCTGTTGATCATATTCGTGCTGCTCTACCTAACGTTTTCTCGATTTGATGAGGCCTTGCTGATCATGGCCACTCTGCCATTCGCACTGACTGGTGGGGCATGGTTTCTCTATCTGTTGGGATTCAACCTGTCGGTTGCCACCGGGGTCGGCTTTATCGCCTTGGCCGGTGTTTCTGCCGAATTTGGCGTGATCATGCTGCTCTACCTGAAAAATGCATGGACCGAGCGTCAAGACCTCGTTGACAACACAGAACGCGGGTTGATGGCCGCGATTCGTGAAGGCGCTGTCCAGCGCGTTCGACCTAAGGCTATGACCGTGGCAGTGGTTATCGCTGGTTTGTTACCTATACTTTTGGGAAGCGGTACCGGTAGCGAGGTTATGAGCCGCATTGCCGCCCCGATGATTGGCGGTATGGTTACGGCACCCTTGCTATCGCTGTTTGTGATCCCGGCGGCCTATCACCTCATGCGTCGTCGACACTTGTCCGTTGAGCCTGGCAAGCACTGACGCGTAAAAATGCATACGAAAGGGGCTGCGCTTGCAGCCTCGTTTGAGCTGCATAGCCCGTTTTCATCAGTCCTACGCGTGGTATGTATCGAAATTAGCAAGTTTATGTCTTTTGCATAAACTCGCTAATTTCGATACATACGCTGTGGTCAGTGCAATTACCCACCAGCACTTGCCAGAAAAACGAACGCTGCCACCACTCCATTTCGATGAGCCAAAAAAAGCATCATGCTCAATGCCGACTCAGCATTCGTTACCCTCAAGATCTCTCTTGAAAACGAGGCAAATGACCTTAATATGATCTTATCTTGCCATCATCGTTTTCAATCATGGATGTTTCTCGGGGGTAGGTCGAAATGGCAGAACAAGAAGACGCTAAGCCCGCAAGCGGGCGCTTCAACACAAATGATGAGACGAAGCGGATCGTATGGACCCAGACCGCTGGTCATTGTGAACTGTGCGGCACGGATCTGACGTTCGATTATCGTGCCGGCAAGCCAATGAAATGGGGAGAAGTGGCGCATATCCTGCCCGCCAGTCCCAAAGGCCCTCGGGGACGCGCGGATCATGATGCTGAGGCGCACACAAACAATACCGCTAATCTGATGCTCCTGTGCCCAGGTTGTCATGACAAAATTGATCGTGACGCAGATGGCTACCCTGAAAATGATCTGAGCGGTTTGCACCAAGCGTACCTTGAACGCATCCGACTCGCCGCAACGACCCCCGATGGTGGCAGAGCCATTCCTCTCATCGTCCAGAGTCAGCATTTTCAGACGATCAACGATATCCCCGTTCGCGATCTGTTGACTGCGATGTCCGCCGAGGGATTAACCGCCTTCGATCAAGGCATCAAAATCGCCTTCGCTGCGCCCGGACCACGTGGCAGGGACACTACCTATTGGCAGAACGTCAAAGACAGCGTCCAGTATGAGCTAGAGCAGCAACTCAAGCGTCGCGGCGGCACCTATGGCGACTCGCCCGCGCTGGCAGTAGTCGGCTTGGCCGACATCCCGGCTTTGATGATGTTGGGCCAGAGTATCGGCGACCGTTCCAAGCGCTTGATCTTCTCCTTTCACCGCGAGCATCTTTTGCGCTGGCCTGATCAGTCCGCTGAGCCGCCCGCTTTTTTGTTTACACCTCCCCCCGACGGCGACGGGCCACTGGCGCTGGTGCTCTCCATTTCTGCGCAAGTTCCAGTTCGCGACGTGACCGATGCTCTGCCCGGTGCACGTATTGCAGAGCTGTCGATCCCAGAACCAAGCTATGCGATGGTACAAAACCGCCGGGTGATTCATGCCTTTCGTGACGCACTTCAAATACGACTGAGCCAGCTTGAAGCTCTGACTCCTGACCCTATCCACGTCTTCGCCGCTATTCCTGCGGCATTGGCCATCGAGTTTGGCGCGTTGCTCACAACGCAGCATCAACATACGTACCTGATCTTCGATCGGGACAAAGAAAACCAAGATCGGTTTACGCAAACACTGCAATTGGGCTCGGTGGCCCAGGAGGCTAGGTAAATGCTATTGAGCAACGAACAGACTAAGCGCAGCAGTTGGGAATATTTTCTGCTGCGCGCCGCACGGGAAATCTCGCTGTCGGAAGCGCAGTACGAAAAAATCAATGACCGCTACTCCCAACTGGAAAAAATCCTCTCGGCTTCCGACAACCCGCTGCTCGCTGAGGCCCATATCTTCGTTCAGGGCTCAATGCGGCTGAAAACCACCATCAAGCCAATTCCCGGCGCGCCTGCGGATCTGGACACCATTGATGCGGACGCGATTATCTGGCTCCCTCACGCTCAAGGCGCTGGTGCGAAGGAAGTTCTAGAGGCGATTGAACAGCGTTTTAGAGAAGGCTCCCGCGTTCAGGAAGAAGTTAAGCAACTACGTCGTGGTATTCGGATCGTTTATGCCGATGAAAATCCAGGTTTTCACATCGATGTCACACCTGCCCGCGCGATCAACGGAAATGGCGAAGCAAACGGCGAGGGAAAGCTGGAGGTTCCGGATCGGGTCACAGGGTGGAAAGCAAGCAGCCCTATTCCTTACTCGAATTGGTTGCAGGTCGCTTCCGCCCAGGAAATCTCCTTGGAAAGCTTGGTGATTGCCAAAAGCCAGCGAATGCTTGATGCCGCGACACAAGATCCTTTGCCGCATTATCAGGACTACATCGATCAAGATCCCCTGCGTGCGACCATAAAGCTGCTTAAGCGGCATCGCGATGAATGGGCCATCAATACAAGGAGCGCTGATACTCGCCCCATATCGGCGGTCATCACCACCCTGGCCACTCACGCATACCTGGATGTCGTGAAGGAATCGCAGTCGAAGCCTTTGGCTCCGCTCGATGCAATTTTGGAAATTGTCCGCAGAATGCCGCAGCACATCGCGCATAGAGGTAACGATTGCTTTGTCTGCAACCCTGCCGATAACGGCGAAAACTTTGCAGAAAAGTGGAATCGGCCAGGCGAGGGGCAAGGCTATCGTCAAGCATTTACCAAGTGGCATGCGGACGCCAGTGCATCCGTATCATTGGGTTTGGAAAGTTTTGAATCCAACGATTCCTTTGCCGAGGCAGTGAAAAAGAATTTCGGTATTGCACCGGCATTCATCACGGCAGTGAACAATGAGATCCCTGCGAATTGGACGATGCCCGGCCGACCGGATGGCACTACTCGAAACTCTGCTTCGATGGGTTCGCTCTTCGGAGGTGCCAGCGGTGGAGGAACCTCTCAGTCGAGCGTAAAGCCAGTTGGACGCCTTGGCTGATCCTCTTAAGACGCCATTGCAGCGCGGAATCGCAGCACTGCGAAATACCCTAGGTCAGGATGCAGCCGATGCATTGCTTCAGCCCGCACCCATGCGGGCTGACGAAGCGGCGTGCTTTCACTTCCCCTTGCCCATCGATTACACGGGGCAGGAGCGGCGACTGCGTATTGGTTTCCCCTCCAACTTTCCCCGTGGGCTCTTGCGGCTGAACGTCGAACCTTCTCCATGGCTGGTTTGGCCGCATGCCACTAAGTCGGGGCTTTGCCTTCATGGCTTTCAGGAACGCCCCATTATGGGCTCTCCGGAGGTCGTGGTAGAGGACAGCCTTGCTCGCTTGGCCCAGATCGTTTCGTTGTCCAAGATGGGATCAAGTCAGGCAACGCGCGATATCGAATTTCAGAATGAGATCACTACCTACTGGTCTTTTCAGCACGGACAGTCGTACCAAAACCTTTTACTTTTGGATCGACCTCAGGCTGCCTCGCAGTTGTTTGCTCTCAGCGATCCGCGCCGGGCTGTGCCATCCGGTCAGGAAACGGTTTGGCTAGCATCGAACATAGCTGCACTCAAAGCGCATTACCGACGGGTTGTCGGACGTTCCGCTGTCATTCGCGCGGCCGAAACTCCCGGTTTTTACGTCAAGCTTCAGACTTATCCGGATATCCGCACCCCGGATCCAGAAGATTTATTGCTGTGGCTCACGCCACACCTTCAACCAGACGATGCCGAGCAATTACTGGCATGGTTTGAGCTGCATGGAACGTTGGCGAGTCGATGGATTGTCCTGGAGCTTCCTGGGGGGACGGATGCTCCAACTTATTGCCTCAATGTGCGCTCGCTTGGCGTACAGCAAGAGCGGGGGGCAAAGTTTGGCTTGCGCACAGCGCGCCGCCGGCCAGCCATCGCAAATGCACATCCTCCGGCACTTGTCCGCGCAACTGCCCTAGACGTGCTTGATCGTGCGTCCATTCTGTCCCGCGATATAAGCGGCACTGCAAAGCACCTTGAAAATGCTCGGGTCGTTTGTGTTGGCGTTGGCTCGTTAGGCAGTGCGGTGGCAATACAATTGGCACGCTCCGGTGTCGGCCACCTTACCCTCATCGATCCTGACACTCTGGTGTCAGCCAATCTGGGTAGGCACGTTCTGGGAGCGGATAGCCTAGGGAGGCTGAAAGCCTCAGCGTTGAGGGACAAGATTCTGTTAGATCTTCCGACTACAGAATGCACCGCTTATTCGACTTTCGCCGAAGTAGTGATGAGCAGCAAACCAGAAGTATTCGATAACGCAGATCTGGTGGTGATCACAACAGCAGACTGGCAGTCGGAAGTCACTGTATGGCGAGCAAAATCCAGCGGCGTTACTTGGGGACTGTTACAAGCCTGGAGCGAACCGTACACCCAGGTAGGCCATGCGCTATTCGCACCAGCCGGTACCTTTGATGGCCGTCATTTGTTTACAGACATCGGCGATTTCCTGCATAAATTCACGGACTGGCCGGGTGGAGGTGTTGTTTCACTCCCCGCGTGTGGGGAGAGCTTCATTCCAGGCGGATCACTGGGAATGACCAATATCGCTTCAATGGTGTCACACACGGCTTTACGCGCATTGACCGGCAACATCGACAGTGCGGCCTGGGTCAGCAGTATTTACAGACCTGAAGATGTGCAGAGCCTAGGAGGCCAATACCATGGGCCCAAACTGCCAGAGGGGGCGCAGCAACTCCTACTCGAGCGCGGATGGCCGGAACCTAAGGATGAAATGGTATGACGGATATCGCTTGGCGCTGGAGATGGGCGGAGGTGGATTCCGAGCTATTGGTGTCGCAAGCTGTCGCGAACATCTTGGATAGTCATCGGCAGGGCCTTTTTGGCGTGGAGCGAGGGGGACAGTTATTCGTCAACCCGGTTAATCCGAAAGGATTGCTGCTGGCCTTGGCCACGTTGCCTCATCGCGCCGATCGGTCAGGCTGGTCTTGGTTAGAGTTGGATGCGGAGCGGTGCCGTCAGGAGATCCAAGCTGCCAACGAACAAGGGTTACGTCTGGTGGGCTATTGGCATACGCATCCCCAATCTGTTCCGGTGATTTCTCCGGCAGACATAGGAAGTTTCTCCAGATTTGCTGCGCGTTACACGCAGGATCTGCCGCACCCAATAGCCGTTATCGTTGGCAAGTCCGAAAAACCAGAAGGCATCAAGGCTTGGTCGTTCAGGGGCGGCAGATATGTTGAGGCAACCTGGCTTAGATAAGCTTCAAGTCGGTGCCATGGGAGGCACGTCAGCGGTTACCCTTACCCGCCAGCATTAGCGCGAAGAGCTCTGCCTGAAAGCGAGCATCATCCAATGCGTTATGGTTCGGTTCGCTGAGTGGCTTCAGCGCAGCGGTCATCTTGGATGATTTTGTTTCCTGCCAGCTGCAACCTACAGCTCCCATGAAGTAGGCCTTCATGTCGATAGCGGTAAAACCAAAGGGGTTGGTTTCCAAGTATTTGTGGAAGTAGTAGTTGACGAATGACCAGTCAAACGGTGCATTGAGTCCTACGAAAATGACCTTCTGCCCCGTTTGGCAGGATGATTTCAGCCATTCACCAAATGTCAGCATCGCCTGTTGCGGAGTGAGTCCTTCGCGCTCCAGCTTCTCCAGACTCAGCCCCGATACTGCCAGTGCTTCTGGGTCGTGTTTTGGACTGTCAGGTCGTAGTTCAAGATAGATGGACGTGGCAGGTTGATCTACAAGGCAAGCTCCAATGGAAAGCAGACTGTATTCGCCTGGTATAGGTCCAGAAGTCTCGACGTCGACGGAAACATAAAGCTCATCAGGGTTCATGTCATATCCTTTTCGTGTAGTTGCCAGATCACGCTCAAGCTCGTAACCATGTGACGGTGGAAAGGCGGCAAAGCCATTGCCCCATTTTTTGCTGTTGCACTCGCTATCCGGCGTTCGAGCAGCGGCAGTGCATGTCTACCGGAGGAGTGCACGTTCCTTTGGTCAGCTCTGCGCCCGAGCATAATGATGTGTGTCATTCTCTAATCGCGGATGAGGGCCGGACAATCATGAGCGAGCGTTGGATAGTCAAGTGCCAGAATACTGAGGACGGTACTGGCGACATCATCATTGACCTACCTCCAGAGTTGCTTGACCAAATGGGGTTAGGTGTTGGGGACGACCTGGAGCTAACGGTAGCGAATGGCACATTAGTGCTGACGCCCATGGACAACGCAGCATCAGTGCGGCCCATGTTTGCTGGCGTCCTGCGTCAGGATGCCTATCATGCTTACCGCACGCGTCTGGAGGCGCTTCTTCATATCTCCGTCAATGCTTCGGATCTGGACATTCACGACATGATTGTAGCTGGCTTCTCGGCCAGCCTGATCAAGGTGCTTTGTGATGATGGAACCCTAAGCGACGAAGAACGCGACAGAATAATTCACCCAAAAGCGCTCAAAACAAAATTGGCAGCCAATCAGCTTTTAACGTTGCATGAGAGTGACCACCTGTTCCGGTTTGGACACATTACCGCCATGGCCGAGGTGATCTTCGGTGACAAAGGGAAGGCCAAACAATGGCTTTCGAAACCCAAAGCCCGTTTTTTGGGAGAAAGCCCATCGGCGATGGTCACTACATCTCACGGCACACATCTAGTCGAAGAAATGCTGATTCAGGTGTCTGAAGGCATGTCATTTTAATCCAGCCGCAGCCGAGTAGAATCAACCCAAGCGAGTACGCGATCGCAGCTGGCATTGTTAAGGCGGCGCGCTCCGTTAACTCGGGTGCCCACGGAATTGCTGAATATTTTTCTAACCTATCTTCAGATGGAGCGCTGATTCACTCGTTTCGACAGCTCTTCAGCCGACTCTTTGCGTTCGGAGTAACGGTCTACCAAGTAGTCCTGACGGTCAAGGAAAGACATGAATTATAAAGTGAGGGTTGCTACACCCGCTGATGCCTCTGACATCCAGGCTATCTATGCGCCGATGGTTTTGGACACGGTCATCTCGTTTGAGCTGACGCCACCGACTGTCGATGAGATGGCAGCACGAATAGCCGCAACACTGCCAACGTATCCCTATCTGGTAGCAGAGATGGACGGCAAGGTCGTTGGATACGCTTATGCCAGCCAGCATCGAGCCAGGGAAGCCTATCGTTGGTCGGTGGATGTCACCGTGTATGTCGACCCGTCAGTGCACCGAAAAGGGGTTGGTCGTGCCCTTTATCAGCAGCTTCTACCAGTCCTAGAGAAACAGGGGTTTCATGCAGCCTATGCCGGCATCGCCTTACCCAACGCGGGAAGCATAGGCATCCATGAAGCGCTCGGGCTCACCCAAATCGGCACCTACCCCGAGGTAGGGTTCAAGCACGGCCAATGGCATAGCGTGGGGTATTGGCGCAAAACACTTTGTGCGGTGGAGCCGCCAATAGAAATCATCCCGTTCAGTGAGATAAAGGGAGAGTAGAGGAACGAGATGTGGGATCATCTAGCTGCTATTCGTCGCCATCGGTACCAGGCGATTCGCCGGGAGCTATGCTGAAGGATGCTTCTCATTCGAATCGGTTTTTTGATTGGCCGGAGGAACGAATGAATTTGGCAGGGTTTACCTCACTGCTTTCTGCAGGGGAGAAAACAAGCGGGTGCCAACTCGCCAACCCGGACGCTGTGGCCCTGGCCAATCTGCACTTCCCTTCCCGTGCCTACTGTCTTGTTGCTGATTGGGCAATATTGGACATCGAAGTTACAACACGTCAGAGAAAAGCCATCACCGATAGAGGGTTAATCCCTGCTCTGGTTTACGCTTTGACCGTTATCCAAGATAGCAAAGGCCGCTTCCCAACTGGCGATTGGATTCGAACAACTTTGGCGGTTTCTTTCACTCATGGGTGTCTGTTTGAGACGAAGAATACGATTTATGTATTGATGGGGTTCGGTCGAAGGCTTCGTACAGATCTCGATATAGCACTTAGCCTATGTTGAGCCGTTGCAACAATGAGTGCTCATAAGTCAGCTGGTTTCACTGCACATGTTCTCGTTCGATAGGACGTGCTGGAGCGCATTGCAATTTAAACTTGAGTTCAAATTGATCAAAAAACAGGCAAAAATCCGCGTCTCAAGCCTATCTAAAATTAACTAATAATTTTGCCAGTATCTTCATATTTAACAGATAGTTATGACGATTCTGATGGGCGCCTCTATTTAGATAGCAGCTGCGCTTGGCGATAACGTTTCTCCTGTAGCCATTTTTTTTGAGGTTCCAGGCAATGAATTCCGTCCTGTTTGTGATTGATAGAGCGCTTTCGGCTGATCCGTTGAAGCTAGCGTTGTGCTGTATCTTGCTTCTGAGTGCTGGTTTGCTGATGCATGCGTGGAGGTCGAAATGAGCGAAGTCGAAATGGGTCGTCCTGTGTCTGAATGGGCCAAAATGCCTGTCGATTGGATACGTGCAGGCGAGCTAGTCAACTTTGCGGATGAGTCCTATTCGGTAAAGTCGATGTGGTTGAAGGAGGATAAGTCCGCAAGAAACGCATGCATTTCCTCGCTCAAGCTTTACCTAGCGCTGTGCTGTCGAGCAGATTTCATAACTGGAAATGCGAAGGTGACTTATGAGGAGCTGATTCGGCTCACTGGCTTGTCTCGGCCAACTGTTGCGAAGGCGTTGACGCGACTAGAAGTAGAGGGGCTTATTCAGCGAAAAGCACAGGCCCTCAGGAAGGGGTCGAGCATCCTGATTTGCGGCTGGCTTGAAAGTAAAAGCTGGGCGAAGATCCCGAAACGCTGGCTCTACGATGGCTCGTCTGGAGCGAAAATTCTCATGCTTACTGAGTTCAACTTCAGCAGAGCGTCATTGTCGGCATTAAAGGTGTACTTAGCCTTACTTGCGTACAGGGACTAAAATCGAGGTGGCATCGCTATGCTGTCCTATGACCGGTTAGCGCTGATTACCGGTGTTAAGAGACACCACATCGCGGATGCCATTACTCCGAGATAGTGAATATAGGAGATATTCGGACCAGTCCCACCTGCAATTGATGCAGGATAAGGAGGCAGGTTTGAATCGATTTCGCAGGCACCACTTCCCTGTGATGCTTCGTTCTAGCTTGAGTCTGCGAATTTTTCCTTTGCTTGGTGAATCGCCATTCAGGTTGGTAGTGGACACCGACGAACGAACAGCCATCACCGATAGAGGGCTTATCCCTGCCCTGGTTTATGCATTGACCGTTATCCAAGATAGTAAAGGCCGTTTTGCACCTGGTGATTGGGTCAGATCAACGTTGGAGGTTTGCCGCTGTTACTGATAGGGTGATAACTCACACTGTGCTGAAACGCTGAGTTTCCTGCAGCGTTCAACCGTCTGTCGTCTTGGAAGCGCAGAGCTCTCACCGGGCTAGTGAGCGGCATTGCTAATGCACGAATGAAGCCGAAGCATTGACGTCTATTAAGCGAAGTCTTGAGTGGTCAGGCGTGCTGGGAGAGAGTGAAATGGCGCTTCACTGCCGTAAGTGAATTCCCCACCTGGCGGACGGCTGCTCGGATCTCATCTTTAGTGACCCCGAACTTCACGGCCCAAAAGCTGAGCTCGAAGCCGTCGTTTATGTTGATTATGAGCGCATCAGTGTTATCCGCGGACTTTTTCTTTTTCATCGGGCTCTCCTTGCCAGCATTCACAGGTTGTCTATCAGAGTAATTTATGCTGACGAATCCCGCTGATTTTTTTAGCGATTTTCTTCAGGGGGCCATGATCATTAGGCTCTAAAAGATCTGGCGATCAAGGAATGCGATCGAGCCGATGGATCCCTGTTTGGCAGTCATATACTTGACAGTGAACATTGATACCCAATGCCCTCGAGCCGATATTGATAATTCCCCGTTCGAAAGCGGCAGGTCTTCTTGGGGAGGATCATATCCTGCAGCCTAAATGGAGACTAAACGAATCGCCCATGGTTTTATGGGAGTTTTCCTACAGACACATAACTAGGTAACTGGATATTCTCGACTGAATAGATAAGCATAAACGGAACGGACCTAATGGGCGGGCAATGGGTTGCGATTACTAGTATGTTGGCGGTTGCTTGGATCGTATTCATCGCGCTGATCATCGAGAGGTATCTCAGTTGACTCCCAATAGCGTCCTCGAGCTACCGCAATTTTTAAATATGCTTGTGAGCCAAAGTCGGAGAAACGCACCAAAGCGCCCTTCACGTCGTAAACGCCTACGTAACTCTCTTCCAATACGCCGCTTATGTTCAAAAGGCCCATACACCTGAACCAGGTGTGGGGGGCCTTTTTTAAGGTTTGTCGGTAATCAAGCCCCCACACTGGCATGCCAGTACAGGGGCTTGGGTGAGGAGCGCGTCGTCCGTGGCGTCAGAGGGTTTCATTGTCGGGCGTCTATAGGGCTGATAAGGCCAATCTAGGGCGGATGTTGGCAAAAAAGGTCAAAAAAGGTGGTGATTGTCTTTGTTCGGCGCAGGTGCTTACAGCGCTTGCAGCCAAACCGTCACGCACAGGCCACGCTGCGCTTGGGTATCACTGAACGACAACTGCACCCGTGCGCCGCTGCGCTCGGCAATCGCCTTGACGATCGACAGACCCAGCCCGGAGCCGGCCTCGTCGGTGCCCAGGCTGCGGTAGAATGGGTCGAACACCCGCGCCTGTTCCTCTGTGGCAATGCCGGGGCCGGAGTCCTTGATGTGCAGCAGTACTCCGCCTGGGGTCTGGGTCACCGAGAGGTCTATGCGCCCGCCCTCCGGGGTATAGCGAATGGCGTTGTCCACCAGGTTTTTCACCAGGGTGAACAGGTCCATCGCGTTGAAGGTCACGTGCACGTCCTGAGCGCCGTCCACGCCTATATCGAGTTGCTTGCGTTCGGCCAGCGGCAACAGGTCTTCAAGGACCTGGCGATACACAGCATGCACCGATAGGCGGGTGTGTTCTCGTTCCGAGGTTGACTGTGCTGCCGCCAGACACAGCAGTTGGTCAATCAGCTGGCGCCCACGCGCGATGCCCCGGAACAGCGGCACAAAACGTTCGCGGCTCATGGGCGACATATCGGTGGCGGCCAGCCGGTCTGCCTGCAACGCCAAGGCCGTCATGGGTGAGCGCAACTCGTGGGCGGCATCGGCGACAAACCGCCGCTGGATGTCCATGGACTGTGCGACGCGCGCCAGCAGGCGATTGATCGCCACCACAAACGGGCGCACTTCGGTGGGCAGGTGCTGTTCCTCGATGGGATGCAATTCTTGCTCGGCGCGTTGGTCGATCTCGGCCGCCAGCACACCAATCGGGCGAAACAGCTTGCGCACCAGGTCGCCGACTACCAGTAACAGCACGGGGAAAAGAATCAGGAACGGCAACAAACTGCGCCAGGCGGCTTCACGGGCGTCCTTGTCGCGGGCGTCGGACTCCTGGGTCACGGCGATGCGCTCGCCACCGGTGGTGGTGTGCACCAGCACGCGAAAGGCTTCACCGGCCACCTGAACCGTGGACAAGCCATCCGCCAGGTTGACGGGAAAGGGCATCGGCAGAGCTTCATCGGTGGTTCCTGTGGCGTGCGGGCTGTCGCTCAGGCGCTGGATGATCACCCGGGTTTCTTCGTCGTCGCCGGCCAGCGCCGGGCCTTGTGGGTATTGCAGGGTCATCTGCTGGCGGTCGAACAGCATCGCCACCTGGCGCAAGGTGGCGTCCTGTTGTTCGTGAGTTTCTTCAAACGCCGAGACAAACGCAAACACGCTGGCCGCCAACGCCACCAGCAGGATCGCCAGGCACAGGGTCACCGACAGTCGCAGTTGCACCGACTCACTCAAACGCTTTTTGAAACCATCCATCCCATGCCCCTGACATTCTTGATCACGTGGGTGCCCAACTTGCGCCGCAAGGCGTGAATCAGGAACTCGATGGCGTTGCTCTCCACTTCATTACCCCAGCCATACAGGCGGTCTTCCAACTCACTGCGCGAAAGGATCGCCCCCGGGCGGATAAGCAACGCTTGCAGCAGGGCAAATTCGCGGCTGGACAACGCCACCTCGCGCTGTTCGTCGGTGTTCGCGTGTTTGCTCAGCAGGTCCAAGGTCACCACGCCATTGCCCAGCACCGACTGGGCGGCGCCACCCTTGCGGCGTAGCACGGCGCGAATGCGTGCCAGCAGTTCGGCGATGTCGAAGGGTTTGAGCAGGTAATCGTCGGCGCCACTGTCCAGGCCGCGCAGGCGGTCGTCGAGGTTGTCGCGGGCGGTGATGATCAGCAGGGGCACGGGGTTGTTGCGCGCGCGGATGCAGTCCAGCACGTCGAGGCCGTCCTTGCCGGGCAGGCCCAGATCAAGCAGCACCAGATCGTAGACGTGGGTGTCGAGGGCGGCCAGGCCCGTGAGGCCGTTTTTAACCCAGTCGGCGGCATAGCTCGCATCGCTGAGCGCGCTCTGGATGGCGTCGCCAATCATGGGGTCGTCTTCGACCAGTAGAATCCGCATCTTGCTCTCCAGCACCAACGCAAACGCGGCGAGGAAGTCGCCGCGTGTGTAGTGAAGCATGTTGTCAGCCTTTCATCGAATCGAAGCCCTTGAGCAGGTCGTCCATTGCGGCCTGGCAGTCGGCCTGGTTCGGGCTGGTATCACGCAATGCCGAGAGCGCGTGGTCGATGGCTTTATCTAGCACGTGCCAGTCACTGGCTGCACGCGGTTTGATCCCGGCTTCGGCGCTGTCCCAGCTGCTTTCCAGGTCCTTTATGCGGGCTTTGGCGCCGGCCAGGTCGTGCTTGGAGACCAGGGCCGACACGTCTGCGGCAATGTTGCGGAACTCTGACAGGTCCCCTAGTTTCGAGGATTGGCGCTGGCTGCTGCTTGAGCCGGCACTGGTTGCGTCCTTAGGTTTATCGGCAGGTTTCGAACAGCCAGTGACGATGCTCAGCAGGCCGATGGCGGAAAGAATCGCGACGTGGCGAATCATGTCTCTGAGGTTAAGCATAGAGATGTCCTTGGGTTCAATGAGTAAGGGGTTTGCGGTTGCCGATGCTGAATTGAGCCACGGCCACCAGCAGAACGATGACGAACAGGAACAGCGCGCTGGTCCAGCTGGCGCCCATGCCCAGGCCACCATAAGTCTTGGCCTGGGTGAGCAGGTCGCCCAGCGAAGCACCGAAGGGGCGGGTGAGGATGTAGGCGACCCAGAAGGTCAGCACGCTGTTGACGCCCAGGCGCCAGGCCAGCAGGGCAACGCCGATCAGGCCTGCGAAAATCACGGCGCCGAAGGTGAAACCCAGGCCCAGTGCTTCGGTGGCCAGGTCGCCGGCGGCAGTGCCCAGGGCGAAGGTGCAGAGCACCGTGGTCCAATAGAACCATTCGCGCCGTGGGGTGACGATGTCGCGGATGGACAGGCTGCGCTCGGTGCGGTACCAGAGCATGAAATTGAGCGCGAGCAGCACCGAGAAAATCGCTGTGCTGGCATACAGGCTGACGTCGAGTTTATCGGTGAGGATATCGGTGATCTGTGTGCCGACGATGCTCACCAGCACCACGGTCAGCCAGTAGATCCACGGCGTGTAGGCCTTGGTGCGCAGCTGTCCGAACAGCGCGAGCCCCAGCAGTGCGGCCATGCCGAGGCTGGTGGGGCCGGCGCCGAAGCCGGCATCCACGGCGAGGTAATCCGCTCCGGTTTCGCCCACGGTGGTGGACAGTATCTTGATCACCCAGAATGACAGTGTCACCTCGGGTACTTTGTTCAGCCAACGGGCTGCTGTGGCATTCATCGGGATTACCTCTCCTTGACCGCGCGGCGGTTGGCGCAAGGGAGAATGTACGGCACGAGACTTAGCTGAGACTGAGGGCCGGGTTTTTTATCCAAACAGCACGTGGGCGGTGCCCGTGGTCGACAGGTGCACCGCGCTGCCGGCCAGTGGCGCCAGCAGGCCGGCGCTGCGCACCAGGATCGTATGGCTCGGGTCAGCGTGCAACGCCACGGTCAGCGTGCAGGTGTTGCCGCCGAACTCGCGCTCGGTCACCACGCCAGGGCAACCGGTGGCACTGAGGTGCACCTGCTCAGGGCGCAGCATGATCCGCGCCGTGTCGTGGCTCAGCGGGCTGTTGGTCTGGATCCGCCCCAGGTCGCAGTCGGCCCAGCCGGCCTGGATACGCGCGGGCAGCACCACCGCATCTCCGAGAAATAGCGCGGTCTGCTCATCGGCCGGGTACTGGTACATCTCCATAGGGGGGCCCGACTGCACCAGGCGGCCCTGGCGCATCACCGCCAATTGGTCGGCAAACGACAGTGCTTCCGCCTGATCATGGGTCACCAGAACAGTGGTGATGCCGGCATCGCTCAGCAGCCGCGCAACCATCTTGCGCATCGCCGAGCGCAGGCCGGTGTCCAGCGCGGAAAACGGCTCATCCAGCAACATCAGCCTTGGCTGCTGGGCCAAGGCCCGGGCGAGTGCCACCCGTTGTTGCTGGCCGCCAGACAGTTCATGGGGCCAGCGCCGCGCCATATTGGCGTCGAGGGCCACGCTGTCCATCAGCTCGGCGATACGGCTGTGGTGCGCCTCGCCCTTGGCCGTCAGGCCAAAGCCGATGTTGTCGGCCACCGTCATGTGCGGGAACAGTGCGCCATCCTGCGGCACATAGCCGATCTGGCGCTGATGGGCCGGCACGGCGTGGGTGGTGTCCACCAGGACCTGGCCGTTGAGTGTGAGGCTGCCGCTGTCGGGGAATTCAAACCCGGCGATCATGCGCAACAAGGTGGTCTTGCCGGAGCCGGAGGGCCCGACGATCACCGTGCGCCCGCCGGTGGGCACCGACAGGCTGACGTCGGCCAAGGCGCGCTGGCTGCCGAAGGATTTGCAGAGGGCGTGGAGTTCAAGGGCGTTCATCGGCCTGCCGTGCGTTTGGATTGGTGGTAGAGGAGGCCGGTCAACGGCAGTGACATCAGGATCAGGATTAGCGCGTAAGGCGCGGCGGCAGCGTAGTCTATCTCGCTGGTCATCGCCCAGAAGCCGGTGGCCAGGGTGCGCGTGCCATTGGGTGCGAGCAGCAAGGTGGCAGTCAGTTCGTTGGCGATAGCCAGGAACACCAGCGCCGCCCCGGCAGCCGCGGCGGGTGCGGCCAGGCGCAGGGTGATCTGCCACAGGGCTCGGCCCGGCGAGCGGCCGAGGCTGCGGGCCATGTTTTCCAGCTCCACCGGCGCCTGGGCGATGCCTGCGCGCAGGCTCACTAGGGCCCGTGGCAGGAAAATCAACAGGTAGGCGAGCAGCACGGTAATAGTGGTTTGGTAGATTGGCCGGGCGAAGTGGATGGTCACCGTGACCAAGGCCAGCGCCACCACGATGCCCGGCAACGAACTGGTGATGTAGTTGCAACCCTCCAGAATGCGCCGCAAGCGCCCCGGCGCACGGATCGACAGCCACGCAATCGGCACTGCCGCGCAGGTGGTCAACACCGCGCCGGCCACCCCCAGCAATAGGGTTTGCTCCAGCGCCGGCAGCAATTCGTTGAAGCGCCAGACCTCGCGGCCGCCAGCGATCAACCATTGGCTCAGGGTCACCAGCGGAACGCCAAGGGCCAGCGCGCAGGTGAGGCTTTGCAGGCCCAGGGCGAGCGGGATGGTGCGCGGGCTCAGGCGCACGATGCGCTGCTCGCGGGCGCTGCCGGAGCCGACCCGCGCATAGCGGGCGTGGCCGCGTGCGGCGGACTCAGCGGTGAGCATCGCCAGGCAACACAGCGCCAGCACCGCCGCAAGCATATTGGCGGCAGGGCCGTTAAAGGTGGATTTGAACTGATCGAAAATCGCGGTGGTGAACGTATCGAAACGAATCATCGCGTACAAGCCGTATTCGGCGAGTAAATGCAGGCCCACCAGCAGTGCGCCGCCGCAGATCGCCAGGCGCAACTGCGGCAGCACCACGCGAAAAAAAACCGCCCACGGCTTGAGGCCCAGGGACTCGGCTACGTCTTCAATCGCAGGGTCGAGCCGACGCAAGGTCGCCGCCACCGGCATGTACAGAAACGGGAAATAGGCAATCACCGACACCAGTACGCCGGCCGGCAAGCCGTGCATCGAAGGCACCAGGCTCACCCACGCGTAACTATGCACAAATGCCGGCACCGCCAGCGGCGCGACTGCCAACAGCGACCACAGCCGCCGCCCCGGCAGGTCGGTACGCTCGGTCAGCCACGCCAGCGCAGTGCCCAGCAGGATGCACAGTGGCAGGGTGATCACCACCAGCAGAACGGTGTTGACCAACAGTTCACCCACACGCGCGCGCCACACCAACGCTTCGATCTGCGCCCAGCCGATTTGCCAGGACACGCCGATCACAAACGCAATCGGCAGCAGTGCCAGCAGCGACACCAGCACCGACAAACTCGTAACCCACCTGCCCTCACGGCCTTTGAACAGGCCGTGAACGCGGCGTTGCGCGGGCGCCGTCAGCGCTTGGGCCGCAGCCTCAGGCAACAATCAGAGCAGCCCGGCCTGGGTCATCAACTCCACCGCTTTTTTGCTGTTGAGCTTGGAGGCGTCGACTTTCGGCGCGTCCAGCTGTGCCAGCGGGGTCAGCTTGGGGTTGGATTGCGCGCCCTGGCCCACGGCGTATTCGAACGAATTGCCGTCCTTGAGGATGGCCTGGCCGTCTTTGCCGGTGATCCATTTCAAGAACGCCTGGGCTTCTTCTTTATGTTTGCTGGAAGCCAATACCCCGGCGCCGGAGATGCTCACAAACGCGCCAGGGTCCTGGTGCTTGAAATAGTGCAGTTGGGTGTTCTTGCTGTTTTCGCCGGTCTTGGACTGGTCGACGAAGCTGTAGTAGTGATAGATCACGCCGCTGTCGACTTGGCCGGCGTTGACGGCCTTGAGAACGGCGCTGTTGCCACGGTAGATGGTCGCATTGGCTTTCATCGCCTTGAGCCAGTCGAGGGTGGCGGCTTCACCCTTGAGTTCCAGCACCGCGGCGACGATGGCCTGGAAGTCGGCACCGGCCGGTGAGGCGGCCCAGCGGCCTTTCCAGTTGGCCGAGGCCAGGTCCATCAGGGATTTCGGCAGGTCGGCCTCTTTGAGTTTGGACGGGTTGTACACAAACACCGTGGAGCGTGCGGCAATGCCCAGCCACTTGCCTTGGGTCGGGCGGTAGGCGGCGTCCACCTGTTGCAGGGTGGCCGGCGCGACCGGCGCGAACAGCCCGGCATTGTCTACCAGCACCATGGCCGGGGAGTTTTCGGTGAGGAACACATCGGCCGGGGAGGCGGCGCCTTCCTGCACGATCTGGTTGCCCATCTCGGTGTCGTCGCCGTTACGGATGGTGACTGGAATCCCGGTTTCCTGGGTGAAGCCCTCAACCCAAGCCTTGGTCAGACTTTCGTGCTGGGCGTTGTACACCACGATGCCGGCCGTGTCGGCGGCATACACCTGCCCGGCGCCGAACAATGCGGTGGCGATAAGGGCTTTAGTGAGGAAAGATGGTAGACGGGAAGCCATACGTTGAATGCTCCGTTTTTTTATGGATACACGGGAAGCCCGTGGGTTGTCGATTGAGACTGGATCAATAGGAATCATTTGCATGTTGAAGCGCGGCGAATGTAGAGCCGTGAAAGAGAAAAAAATGTCAAATAAACGGTTAACAAATGTAATTAGCCTTATCAGGCGACGCTGTTAGAACTATGGGAGGAAGCTGTTCTGTCTGCGCTTATTCTCTTGGCTGTAGGCAACTTCCCAAATGTAATTCAAACCCTCCGAGCTGGTGTCTGAGGCGTATTCGCTTGCATATATTCCGAAGCCATCTTCATTGCATTCAGGGATGCGAGGCATGGCGCAGGGCTATATCAACGACCGCACGACCGACTACCACAGCTTGAAATCCCGCTTGATGGACCCTGGCATCAGCCTGTAACGTTCTGACCATTTTGATGTGTTGATCCGCCACCTGCGCCGTGAGCTGGTGAGGTCCAGACAGCTGGTGATTGTGCCCTACAACCTGAGCTATTCGCTGGAAGAAGCCTGGTTGGTGCGCCATGCCGAAGCGATTCGCCGGAGCTGGATAAACGCCGCTGGCACCCAGGTGTCAACGACTATGACCTACTGCAAAGCCTGCTGGGGTGCAACTCGCTAGGCATCGGCAGCGCGCGTCCACTTCTCCTCCTTACCTCCAAGGGCATCGGTGAGAGCTGTCGGGGTTGGGTAGGGTGTCTTGGCTACCTACGTGACGCTTTTTCTTACAGAGATATTTCTTGGCTACCGTTGATCGTATTAACTTCAGTCCGCATGACCCTTCTATTAAATACCGCCTGATTACCTACTCGTCGAATAGCCCCCGCGTAGTAATCGAAGGGCTACCACAAATCTTCTGGGTAGATGGCTTGCCCAGAAGAGAGGCCAACTTCTGGCTATGGAGAGTGTCACCAATGGTGAAGCACAGCCTCTTTTTATATGCGCTGAGCTTATGTAAAGGCGAAGTTAGATAGCGGAATTTTTCTGAGGTTGAGCGAATACAGATCCGTTGCCGCCTTTTAACGTTTTAAACCCTGTGTAATCTGGTTATACATCCTGACTCTTCTGTGGTTTCTGGTGTAGCCGCCTAGTGAGGAAATCGTTCCACTTTGAATATGGTCTAGATAGCGAAACATTTTCCGAGGCGATATAAATCTAATTTTATAATCCAACTCGGTCATCCTGTCCTGAAGCTCATAGCCTGGATTGCGTTCATCCATTTGAAAATGCAAGCCGTGCTTTTTGATCAATCTTACATCCCACAGGGTGCAAAAGCTTTTTAGGTGTTTTTCTATATATGGTTTCGGTTCCCTCGATTTTATTCCAAGCGCTTTAAGACTACGCCTGGTGTAATGTTTAAAAAATCGTGATGATATTCTCCAGGCCGAGCGAAAAAAGCCTCTATTCAGCTGCTCCAAGCATCCAACGGCTGCTACGTCTTGTTGTTCGGCGCATTGCGCGAGCATCATGTTAAAAACTTCAAGGTCATAAATGAAAGTGTCGGTATGCAAAAGAAATACATATTCCGTTTCCACGAAACCTAAAGCGAGATCAAGAGCTCGGCCATGAGCAATATTTCCAGCCTCAGGATGCTCTGGTTTTCGCTCAATCAA
>OEPS010000072.1_pt1 | contig 35928 bp, 20 predicted proteins | sample 1539411 | NCBI WGS metagenome assembly OEPS01 (sample SAMN02671747, study PRJEB22543) | soil metagenome | biome: bacteria | place: China:Hunan Province, Lengshuijiang City | collected 2012-10-15 | depth 0.08m m
CCCACATCGAGGCGATGTACAGCACGGTGCCGATGGTCGCCAGCCAGAAGTGCGCATTGATCAGGCCGATGCTGTGCATCTGCTCACGACCAAAGACTTTCGGGATCATGTGGTACAGGGCGCCGATCGAGATCATCGCTACCCAGCCCAACGCGCCGGCGTGTACGTGGCCGATGGTCCAGTCGGTGTAGTGGGACAGGGCGTTGACGGTCTTGATCGCCATCATCGGACCTTCGAAGGTCGACATGCCGTAGAACGCCAGCGAAACCACCAGGAAGCGCAGGATCGGGTCGGTGCGCAGCTTATGCCAGGCGCCCGAGAGGGTCATCATGCCGTTGATCATGCCGCCCCAGCTTGGTGCCAGGAGGATGATCGACATGGCCATGCCCAGCGACTGCGCCCAGTCCGGCAGGGCGGTGTAGTGCAGGTGGTGCGGACCGGCCCAGATGTACAGGGTGATCAGCGCCCAGAAGTGCACGATCGACAGGCGATAGGAGTACACCGGACGTTCGGCTTGTTTGGGCACGAAGTAGTACATCATGCCGAGGAAGCCTGCGGTCAGGAAGAAGCCCACGGCGTTGTGGCCGTACCACCACTGGACCATGGCGTCAGTGGCGCCACCGTACAGCGAGTAGGACTTGGTCAGGCTGACCGGAATTTCCAGGTTGTTGACGATGTGCAGGATCGCCACGGTGATGATGAACGCACCGAAGAACCAGTTGCCCACATAGATGTGCTTGGTGGTGCGCTTCATCAGGGTGCCGAAGAACACCACGGCGTAGGCGACCCAGACAATGGTGATCAGGATATCGATCGGCCATTCCAGTTCGGCGTACTCTTTGGAGCTGGTAAAGCCCAGCGGCAGGCTGACCGCGGCAAGCACGATCACCAGCTGCCAGGCCCAGAAGGTAAACGCGGCAAGGCGTGGTGAGAACAGGGTGGTCTGGCAAGTTCGCTGGACCGAATAGTAGGAGGCGGCGAACAGCGCGCAACCACCGAAGGCGAAGATCACCGCGTTGGTATGCAATGGGCGCAGGCGCCCGAAGCTGGTCCAGGGGAGGTCGAAGTTGAGCGAAGGCCAGACGAGTTGCGCGGCAAGAAAAACGCCGAGCCCCATCCCGACGATTCCCCACACCACCGTCATAATGGCGAATTGGCGGACCACCTTGTAGTTGTAGGCGGTACTGCTGGTTGTGTTCATGTATGGGTTCCCATCCACGGTTATAGGCAGGCTAAATAGCGAGGTAAGCATGAGTAATGGGCAAGTGGCCGGTATTGACGGGGATCAATGGGCGCAGCTGATCGAAAACCGTGGCTGGCGCTGGAATGCCCCGCAAAATCAGGGGGATGGCGCGCATTTCAGGTGTCTGATTCTGGCCCATGGTGCCGGTGCTCCGATGGACAGCGGGTTCATGGAAGAAATGGCGCAAAGGCTGGCGGCACAAGGGCTGGGGGTGCTGCGTTTCGAGTTTCCCTATATGGCGCAGCGGCGCATCGATGGTGGCAAAAGGCCTCCGAATCCACAGGCAAAGCTGCTGGAATGCTGGCGCGAGGTGTATCAGCAGGTGCGACCATTGGTCACTGGGACGCTTGCCATCGGCGGCAAGTCCATGGGCGGGCGGATGGCCAGTTTGCTCGCCGATGAGCTGGGTGCCGATGCGCTGGTGTGCCTGGGTTATCCCTTTTATGCCGCAGGCAAGCCGGAAAAACCGCGGGTGGCGCATTTGGCAGCGTTGCAGACGCCGACGCTGATCATTCAGGGGGAACGGGATGCGTTGGGTAATCGGCAGGCAGTGGAAGGCTATGCGTTATCGCCAGCGATCGAGTTGTGCTGGCTGGAGGCGGGGGACCATGATCTGAAGCCGTTGAAGGTTTCGGGGTTCAGTCATGCTGATCATCTGGCGACGGCGGCGCAGAGGATTACGGCGTTTTTGCGGTGATGGGTGTAGGAGCGGATTCATCCGCGATGGGGCGCGTAGCGGCCCCAAAAATGGGCCTGCTACGCAGGCCATCGCGGATGAATCCGCTCCTACAGGTCAGCGCAGCACCGGGCTTAGCCGCGGTACTCGCACAGGTAAGCGGTGTCCACTGCCACCTTGAGCTGGAACTTGCTGTTGGCCGGCACGTTGAACTGGCTGCCTGCCGAGAAGGTTTCCCAGTTGTCGCTGTCCGGCAGCTTGACGGTCAGGGCGCCCGAAACCACGTGCATGATTTCACGCTGGGCCGTGCCGAATTCGTACTCGCCGGGGGCCATCACGCCAACCGTGGCCGGACCTTCGGCGGTGCCGAAAGCGATCGACTTGACCGTGCCATCAAAGTACTCGTTGACCTTAAACATGGGCGACTCCTGAAAAGGGGCTGAAAAGGCTGGCCAGTATGCCCAAGGCATGGGACGCCGTCATCCGCTTTCAGGTGCCGTTGGCCGGTAGGCTCAACGGCAGCAAACGTGCGGTATTGCGTGCATCTTCCAGGGCCCGATGCTGCTGGCCACAGAACTGCAGGCCGGCCAGTTGCAGCGCGCCGTTCAGGCCCAGGGGGCGTTGCAACTGGCGGGCCTTGGCAAAGCGTTGCTTGAGATTGATGTGCGGCAGGTCGGCGAGCACGCTGTGCAACTGGTGCAACTGCCATTCCTGGAGCAATTGCTGACGATCGTAGTCGCCCCAACTGACCCAGGCCTGCAGGTGCGTCCGATGATGGCCGATCCAGCGTTCGAACTGCCCCCACACGTCTGCGAAGGGCGCGGCGGCGTCGACATTTGCCTGGCTGATGTGCGTGAGCTCACGGCAGAACGGGGTCAGTTGCGGGCGTCGCCGTGGTTTGACGAAACGCTGGAAATGGTCGACCTCCCGGCCCTGTCGATTGACCAGCGTCGCACCAATTTCGATAACTTCCATATCCGTGACCGGCCAACCCCCATCGTCTGTGGTTGCTTCCAGGTCGATCACCAGCCAATGCCCCATAGTAGGCTCCCTTGCAAGACTCGCTAGAGCGTAGCCAAACTTGAGCGCCTGGGGTATCCCCTGGCGTTTTGCCGGTAACCGGTTTTTGGCGCAATCGAATGGTTGTGTGGCGCCGGGAAAACGCCTAGCTTAGGCGCAATCCGGTTAGAAACCGCAAAGAGTGTGTTGCTTTGACTCAAACGTCCATGCCGCAGGCTGTGTCCTTGCTGTTCATGCTTGCTAGCCTGTGGCTGGCGTCATCGGCCCAGGCGACCGAAGAGGTCGAGGTCAAAGTCGGTGCTGCACATTTTCCTCCTTATACCGTGCGGCCGGAGAAGGGCGCCGAAACAGGGTTGCTGCCCCAGCTGGTCGAGGCCTTGAACAACGCCCAGGAGCACTACCATTTTGTTCTGGTGCCGACGTCGATTCCGCGTCGCTTCAATGATTTTCGCCAGGGCCGCACCGACATGGCGATTTTCGAGAACCCTGAGTGGGGCTGGAAAAACATCGCCCATGTCGCAGTCGACATGGGGCTTGAGGATGCCGAGGTGTTCGTCACCCATCTTCAGTCGGACCGTGATGAGCGCTATTTTGCCGACCTCACCGGCAAGCGTCTGGCCCTCTACAGTGGTTATCACTATGCCTTTGCCGGCTTCAATCCTGACCCCCAGTACCTGGCCGAGCATTACAACGCGACCCTGACGTACTCCCACGACAGCAATCTATTGATGGTTCAGCGTGGTCGGGCCGACGTCGCGCTGGTAACCCGTTCCTACCTCAGCGATTTTCTGGCGCGCAATCCAGGCAGTGTCGGGCAGTTGCTCACCTCTGCGCGGGTCGACCAGGTCTACCGCCACTATGCCTTGCTGCGTCCCGATGCGCCGATCACTGGCCCGGCCTTTGCCAGTCTGTTGCGGCAGCTGCACGACAATGGCGAGCTGTTACGCATTTTTCAGCCGTTTCGCATCAGCGTTTCCCCTCCAGGGGCAAACTAAATTTCGCCGGCGCGGCTACGTTCAGAACGGTGAGCACCTTTCTTTCGTGAGCCAAGATCATGCCCTTCGACACTGCTTCGCAAACGCTGTCATTACCCCGCTGGCGTAGCCTGGACGCCGATGAAAGTGACTGTCACCTGAGCCTCGTGCTGGAAGGCAGTCCGCTGATTCGGGTGCGACTGGTGCGTGGCGATACTCTGGAAGTCCATCTCGAGGAGGTTGCCCGGGAACGTGTCCAGCAAGCCCTGTGGGCGGCTTGCTATTGGCTGTTTGCGCGTGATCCCGATTGTCAGCGCCTGACCTGGCACCTGAACTGTGAACCGGGTGATGCCGTGCTCAGTGGTCTACTCGTGGCCCAGGCCCAGGCGGGTGTGTACAACTGTGAAAGAACACAATTCTGGCAACTGCCGCAGCCCTGGTTGGGGCAGGCGTTTGACGGTGTCTACCCGCAACAGATGCAGATCACCGAGGGCAAGCGTCATCCACGCCGCGCCCCCAAACCCCGCGGTGAGGTGTACCGCCGATTCGATGCGCGGCTGGGCGCCTGGGTGTCACTGCGCACACTTGAAATCGACAGCGACCTGGAGCGTTTCAACCGCTGGCAGAACAATCCGCGGGTGCTGAACTTCTGGCAGGAAGGCGGCAGCCTCGAACAGCACCGTGACTACCTGAGCAAATTGCAGGCAGACCCGCACAGCCTGACCTTGATCGGTTGCTTCGATGACCAGCCATTTGCCTATTTCGAGGCCTATTGGGCCAAGGAAGACCGCATCGCCCCGTTCTATGCCGTCGATGATTACGACCGCGGCATTCACATGCTGGTGGGTGAAGAAACTCATCGCGGGCCACACAAGGTTGCCAGTTGGCTATCGGCCTTGGTGCATTACCTGTTTCTTGACGATCCGCGGACCCAGCGGGTGGTGGCCGAGCCGCGGGCCGACAACAGCAAGATGATCGGCTATATGCACGAGCAGTGCTTTCATTGCGAAAAGGAGTTCGACTTCCCGCACAAGCGGGCGGCCTTGATGGTACTGGGAAGGGAGCGCTTCTTCGAGCGCTGTAAGCTCGCCTGAGGCTCAAGCTGCAAGTTGTAAGCTACAAGCTACAAGTTGATCGCGAGCAACTTGCCGCTTGTGGCTTGCAGCTCTCAAGCCCTCTGGCTTGAGACTTTCCGGCAATGTACCAGGGCGTCGCGGATCATGAAGTTGACCAGCGTCGGCGAGACGCCCAGTTCCTTGGCGATGTCCTTTTGCGCAACGCCGTGCAGCCGGTACATTTCGAATGCATAGCGGGTGCGCTGCGGTAGTTCGTTCAGGGCGTCGGCAATGTGTTCCAGTGTGGCGAAGTTGATATGTGTGGCTTCGGGCGAGGCGCCCTGGACGACCACGTTCAGGCCTTCCTCTTCGCTGCCGGAATACCTGAGTTCCATGGATTGCTTGCGATAGTGGTCGATGGCCAGGTTGCGCACGATCTGGAACAGGTAGCTCAACTGAGCCTTGAATGAGGACGTGATCTGCGGGGCAGAACTGAGTCGAAAGAAAGCGTCCTGCACCACGTCTTCAGCGCGAGAGCGACAGCCCGTGATGCGTGCAGCGATCTTGACGAGAATGTTGCGGTTGTCGACAAACGCCTGGAGTAACGGTGAATCGCACTTACTTGTGGATTGTTGTTCCGCCATGGAAATCACCTTAGCTCTAAGAGGGAGGAGGAGCACTCCGATTTGGGAGGCTTCCTACGACGTGCGACAAATTATTCTTAATGATAATTATTGTCAAATGAGAAAAGTAACGAGTCTCGAGATAATTTGGTTATAAGTCCCAGCCTGTGATGCGCTTCAAATAACCCCCCTCTGTCGCCCTGCCGAAGATGCGCAGAGGCGTTAATTATTTCCCCTGTCCATCCGTTCCTCTGTGTACATCCCTTGGCGCTCGGCAGGCGCAACGTGCAACCGCCCAACCGGTACGCGCCACTGTCGAGCCCTGATTTCACGTACAGACTCTGGCAGGAACCCTCCCATGACGGACGCCTTCGAACTCCCGGTTACGCTGGTCCAGGCATTGGCCCAACGTGCTGCGCAAACCCCGGACCGGGTTGCCTTGCGCTTTCTGGCCGACGACCCGCAACAGGAGGCGGTGCTGACCTATGGTGACCTCGACCTGCGCGCCCGAACCATTGCCGCGGCCCTGCAAGCCCGTACGGCGTTCGGTGATCGGGCGGTGCTGCTGTTTCCCAGCGGCCCGGACTATGTGGCGGCCTTCTTCGGTTGCCTGTACGCCGGGGTCATTGCCGTGCCGGCCTATCCGCCGGAGTCCTCGCGCCGTCACCACCAGGAACGCCTGGTGTCGATCATCGATGACGCCGAGCCAAGCCTGTTGCTGACCAGCAGTAGCCTGTACGACAGCCTGCAGGCACTGGAGGTGTTCGCCGAGGAGGCTGCGCCGCACTTGCTTGCGGTCGATCATCTGGACGCAGCACTGGCGGATGCCTGGCAAACCCCGGTACTTCGGGCGGATGACATCGCCTTCCTGCAGTACACCTCCGGGTCCACCGCCTTGCCCAAGGGGGTGCAGGTCAGCCACGGCAACCTGGTGGCCAACGAGGTACTGATCCGCCATGGCTTCGGCATCGACCTCAATCCGGATGACGTGATCGTCAGCTGGTTGCCGCTGTACCACGACATGGGCCTGATCGGCGGCCTGCTGCAGCCGATTTTCAGCGGCGTGCTCTGTGTACTGATGGCACCGGCTTATTTTCTCGCCCGGCCACAGCGCTGGTTGCAGGCGATCAGCGATCATGGCGGCACCATCAGCGGTGGTCCCGACTTCGCCTATCGCCTGTGCAGCGAGCGGGTCAGCAGCGCCGCCCTGGCCAACCTCGACCTGAGCCGCTGGCGCGTGGCCTATTCGGGTTCCGAGCCGATCCGTCAGGACAGCCTGCAAGCCTTCGCCGAGAAATTTGCGGGCTGTGGTTTCAGCGCCGAGAGTTTCTTTGCCAGCTATGGCCTGGCCGAAGCGACCCTGTTTGTCAGCGGCAGTACCCGTGGTCAGGGCATCGGCGCCTTGACCCTGGATGTCGGCGCCCTGGCGCGCAACAGCGCCGAGCCGGGCAATGACACGGTGCAGATGAGCTGCGGGCGCAGCCAGCCCGAACACGCGGTGCAGATCGTCGATCCGCAGCACTTGGAGGTTCTGGCCGACAATCAGGTCGGTGAAATCTGGGCCTGTGGCCCGAGCATTGCCAAAGGCTACTGGCGCAACCCTGAAGCGACGGCACGAACCTTTGTCGAGCAAGGCGGGCAGACCTGGCTGCGCACCGGGGACCTGGGCTTTGTGCGCGAGGGTGAACTGTTTGTCACCGGCCGTCTCAAGGACATGCTGATTGTGCGTGGGCATAACCTCTACCCGCAGGATCTGGAGCAGACGCTGGAACGTGAAGTCGACGTGCTGCGCAAGGGGCGTGTGGCAGTGTTCGCCGTCGACCACCTGGGTGAGGAGGGGATCGGTGTTGCCGTCGAGATCAGTCGTAATGTGCAGAAGATCATCACCCCGACGGCCCTGATCAAGACCTTGCGCCACGTGATCGCCGATGCCTGCCAGCAAGCTCCGGCGGTGGTCCTGCTGCTCAACCCGGGGGCACTGCCGAAGACCTCCAGCGGTAAATTGCAGCGTTCCGCCTGTCGTCTGCGGATGAACGATGGCAGCCTGGATTGTTATGCGCGGTTTCCTGAAGTCGAGCAACCCGAAGCGCTTGCTAAAGCCTCACCGGCTGGTGCATTGCAATCCCTGATTGCACGCCTGTGGTGTGAGCAACTGGGTGTGGAACAAATCGCCGACGATGATCATTTCTTCCTGCTCGGCGGCAACTCGATTGCCGCCACGCAGCTGACGGCCCGTCTGGCTGACGAGCTTAGCCTGCAGATAAGTGTGCGGGTGCTGTTCGAAGCGCCGTTGCTGGGCGATTACTGCAGCGCTGTAGCCGCCGCGCAACAGCAGGGTGGTGCGGCCCATGGCGTGATCAAGCGCCTCGCCGCTAGCCAGGCAGTGCCGCAGTCATTGGCGCAGAACCGCCTGTGGTTGCTCTGGCAACTGGAGCCGCACAGTGGCGCCTATAACATTCCGGGGACGCTGCGTTTGCGCGGCGAGCTGGACCAGGCGGCGCTGCAGTCCAGCTTCCAGGCCCTGGTCGAACGCCATGCATCTTTGCGCAGCGTATTTTCCGAAGTGGAGGGTCAGGCGCTGCAACGTGTGCTGCCAGTAATGACATTCAACCTGCAGCCTCTCGACCTGAGCGGCGTCGACAGCGTTGAAGTGCAGGCCCGGCGCGATGCCGAAGCGCAGCAAGCGTTCGATCTGCAAACCGGCCCGTTGCTGCGGGTAACCCTGGTGCGCCTGGACAGTGAGGAGCATCAACTCTGGGTGACCTTGCATCACATCATCACCGACGGTTGGTCGATGAACATCCTCATCGACGAGTTTTCGCGGCTGTATGCCGCTCACTGTCAGGGGCAGCAGGCTGAACTGCCCGCGTTGGCCCTGGACTACGCCGACTATGGCAGTTGGCAGCGGCAATGGTTGGCGGCCGGTGAGGCGGCGCGGCAACTGAGCTACTGGACGGCACAACTGGGTGATGAGCAGCCGGTGCTCGACCTGGCAACCGATCATCCGCGTTCGAGCCAGCACAGCAAGTCGGCTGCGCGCCTGAGCGTGCGGGTGCCGACCGGCCTGAGCGATGCACTGCGCAGTACCGCCCGCGCGCACGACAGCACGCTGTTCATGATTCTGCTGGCCGGCTTTCAGAGCGTGCTGCATCGCTACAGCGGGCAATCCGATATTCGTGTCGGGGTGCCCAACGCCAACCGCCCGAGGCTGGAAACCCTGGGTATGGTGGGGTTCTTCATCAATACCCAGGTTCTGCGGGCGCAACTGAACTCGCGCTTGTCGTTCGCCGACCTGCTGGTCCAGGTGCGTGAGGCAACCCTGCAAGCCCAGGCGCATCAGGACCTGCCGTTCGAGCAGTTGCTCGCTGCCTTCCCGCAAGCGCGCGAGCAGGGGCTGTTCCAGGTCATGTTCAACCACCAGCAACGTGATCTGACGGCGTTGCGGCGCCTGCCCGGGCTGCTTGCCGAAGAGCTGCCATGGCACAGCCGCGAGGCCAAGTTCGACCTGCAACTGCACAGCGAAGAAGATCACCAGGGGCGCCTGTCGCTGTCCTTCGACTACGCCAGCGAGTTGTTCGACACTGCCAGCGTGCAGCGTATGGCCGCCCACCTGCTGAGCGTGCTGGAGCAGGTCTGTGCCGCACCGGCGGTCAGCATCGGCGACCTGCAACTGCTGGATGCCCAAGGCCGCGAACAATTGCTGCAATGGGGCCAGGCGCCTGCGCCCCAGGCCCGCCAGTGGGTGGTCGAGCAACTCAATGAACAGGCGCGCCTGACCCCGCAGCACACCGCACTGGTATGGGCAGGCGGCACCCTCGACTACGCCAGCCTGCACCAGCAGGCCAACCGCCTGGCCCATTACCTGCGCGACAAGGGTGTCGGCCCGGATGTCTGCGTGGCCATTGCTGCCGAGCGTTCGCCGCAGCTGCTGATCGGCGTGCTGGCCATTCTCAAAGCCGGCGGCGCCTATGTACCGCTGGATGTCGATTATCCGCCTGAGCGTCTGGCGTACATGCTCGCCGACTGCGGTGCGGGGCTGCTGCTCAGCCATGGCGATGTACTTGAGCGTTTGCCCCAGGTACCAGGAGTCAGCGCGATTGCCATCGATCAGCTCAAGCTCGACAGCTGGCCGTGCCAGCCGCCGGGCTTGCACTTGCATGGCGATAACCTCGCCTACGTGATTTATACCTCTGGCTCCACCGGGCAACCCAAGGGCGTCGGCAACACCCATGCGGCACTGGCCGAGCGCCTGCAGTGGATGCAGGCGCACTATGCGCTGGATGCGTACGATGTGCTGATGCAGAAAGCGCCCATCAGCTTCGACGTGTCGGTCTGGGAGTGCTTCTGGCCGCTGGTCAACGGTTGCCGGCTGGTGTTGGCCGGGCCTGGCGAGCACCGCGACCCGCAACGCATCGCGGCGCTGGTGCGCGAGCACGGGGTAACGACGCTGCACTTCGTTCCCGCGTTGCTGCAGGTGTTCATTCAAGAGCCGCTGGCGGCGGGATGCTCCAGCTTGCGTCGGTTGTTCTCCGGCGGTGAGGCGTTGTCTGCGGCACTGCGCGACCGGGTGCTGCAAGTGCTGCCACACGTCGCGTTGCACAACCGCTATGGGCCGACCGAAACCGCGATCAACGTCACCCACTGGCAGTGCAGCGAAACCGATGGTGCGCGATCGCCAATTGGCCGGCCGTTGGCCAACGTTGTCTGCCAAGTCTTTGATCAAGAGCTGCAGCCCTGTGCGCCGGGTGTTGCCGGTGAACTTTACCTCGGCGGTGCCGGGCTGGCTCGAGGTTACCTCGGGCGTCCGGGGCTGACGGCGGAACGCTTCGTGCCGCAACCGGAGGGTAATGGCCAGCGACTCTACCGCAGTGGAGACCGCGCACGCTGGGTCGCTTCCCTGGGCGCACTGGAATACCTCGGGCGTCTTGATCAGCAGGTAAAACTGCGCGGGTTCCGCGTTGAACCAGAAGAAGTCGAAGCTTGCCTGCTCGGCCAGCCGGGCGTGGAGCAGGCAGTGGTGCTGATCCGCCAGACCGTGGCCGGTGCGCAATTGGTGGGCTATTACAGCGGCATTGAAAACAACGCGGGACTGATGGCCGCGTTGGGCGAACAGCTGCCGGCCTACATGGTGCCGGCGTTGCTGATGCATCTGGCGCAGATGCCGTTGGGGCCGAGCGGCAAGGTCGAGCGCAAGGCGCTGCCGGAGCCGGTATGGACCACCCGAGAACACATCGAGCCGAGCACCGCGCTGCAACAGCAGATTGCGGCCATCTGGCGCGAGGTACTGGGGCTGCAACAGGTCGGTCTGCAGGATGACTTCTTTGCCCTCGGCGGCCACTCGTTGCTGGCGACCCAGATCATTTCCCGCACCCGTCAGATGTGCAATGTCGAGTTGCCGTTGCGAGTGCTGTTCGAAGCCAGCGAGCTGGGTGCATTTGCCCGTGAGGTCGAGCAGATCCAGCACGGCGGGGCGCACAACCTGCAGGGTGAAATCGCTCGCATCGATCGGCGTCAGGCCGTGCCGCTGTCTTACTCCCAGCAGCGTATGTGGTTCCTCTGGCAAATGGAGCCGGACAGCCCGGCATACAACGTTGGTGGCATGGCGCGGTTGCGCGGCGTGCTGGATGTCAGCCGTTTCGAGCAAGCCCTGCAGGCTTTGATAGTGCGCCATGAGACCCTGCGTACGACCTTCCCGAGCATCGACGGTGTGCCGTACCAGTGCGTGCACAGCGACAGCACGGTGCAGATGCACTGGCAGGATTTTTCTGCGCACAGCCCGGTAGAACGCGAGTCGCGTCTGCAGGCCTTTGCCGATGAGCAAGCACACCAGCCGTTCGACCTGGAACGCGGTCCGCTGCTGCGTGCGTGCCTGGTCAAGGCCGCTGAGCATGAACACTATTTTGTCCTGACGCTGCACCATATCGTCACCGAAGGTTGGGCCATGGACATCTTTGCCCGCGAGCTGGGCGAGCTCTACGAAGCCTTTGTCGACGAGCGTGAATCACCGCTGCAAGCCTTGCCGGTGCAATACCTGGACTACAGCGTCTGGCAGCGCCAGTGGCTGGAAGACGGCGAAGGCCAGCGCCAGCTCGATTACTGGAAAGCCAAACTGGGTGATGAACATCCGGTGCTGGAATTGCCCGCCGACCGTCCACGGCCAGCGCTGCAGAGTCACCGAGGCGAGCTCTATCGCTTTGACCTGAGTCCAGAACTGGCGGCACGGGTTCGGGCGTTCAATGCCGAGCGCGGTTTGACCCTGTTCATGACCATGACCGCGACTCTGGCCGTGCTGCTCTATCGCTACAGTGGCCAGCAGGACTTGCGTATTGGTGCCCCGGTGGCCAACCGCATTCGTCCGGAAAGCGAAGGGCTGATTGGGGCTTTCCTCAATACCCAGGTGTTGCGCTGCCAGCTCGACGGGCAGATGCGCGTCAGTGCGCTGATCGACCAGGTTCGCCAGACCGTGATCGAGGGGCAGTCGCACCAGGACTTGCCGTTCGATCAATTGGTCGAAGCGTTGCAGCCGGCACGCAGCACTGCTTACAACCCATTGTTCCAGGTGATGTGCAACGTACAGCGCTGGGAGTTCCAGCAAAGCCGGCAGTTGTCGGGCATGCAGGTGGACTATCTGGTCAACGACGCCCGGGCAACCAAGTTCGACCTCAACCTGGAAGTCACCGACCTCGATCGGCGCCTGGGCTGCTGCCTGACCTACAGCCGCGACCTGTTCGACGAGCCACGCATCGCGCAGATGGCCGCGCACTGGCAGAGCCTGCTGGAGGCGATGCTCGACAATCCCGGGCAGCTCTTGTGCGAGCTGCCGATGCTGGCCAGCGATCAGCAGCAACAGCTATGCGACAGCCTCAAGGGTGACCTTGAGGCCGATCTGAATCAGACCATCGAGGGCCTGTTCAGCGCGCAAGCGGCGCGTCAGCCGCAGGCCCTGGCCCTGACCTTTGCCGGTCAGCACCTGAGTTATGCCGAGCTGGATGCGCGCGCCAACCAGTTGGCCCGTGTGCTGCGTGAGCGTGGCGTTGGCCCGCAGGTGCGGGTGGGCCTGGCGCTGGAGCGTTCGCTGGAGATGGTGGTCGGGCTGTTGGCGATTCTCAAGGCCGGGGGCGCCTATGTGCCACTGGACCCGGAGTACCCGCTGGAACGCCTGCATTACATGATCGAAGACAGCGGCATCAGCTTGTTGCTGGGCCAGCGCAGCCTGTTCGAGGCACTGGGTGAATTGCCGGACCAGGTTGCACGCTGGAGCCTGGAAGACGACGGCCCGGCCCTGGCTGCTGTCAGCCGTGAGCCGTTGCCGATGGCTGGTCTGCCGGGGCACCAGGCGTACCTGATCTACACCTCCGGCTCCACCGGCAAGCCCAAAGGCGTGGTGGTCAGCCGTGGCGAGATTGCCATGCATTGTCAGGCGGTCATTGAACGCTTCGGCATGCGTAGCGATGACTGCGAACTGCACTTCTACTCGATCAACTTCGACGCCGCCACCGAGCGTCTGCTGGTGCCGCTGCTGTGCGGTGCGCGGGTGGTACTGCGGGCCCAGGGGCAGTGGGGTGCCGAAGAGATTTGCACACTCATTCGTGAGCAGCAGGTGTCGATTCTCGGCTTCACTCCAAGCTATGGCAGTCAGCTGGCCCAGTGGCTGGCCAGCCGAAATGAGCACTTGTCTGTACGCCTGTGCATCACCGGTGGCGAAGCTCTGACCGGTGAGCATTTGCAGCGGATTCGCCAGGCGTTTGCCCCACAGCAGTTCTTCAACGCTTACGGGCCGACCGAAACCGTGGTCATGCCGCTCGCGTGCCTGGCGCCCGAACAGCTGGAAGCAGGGGCTGGCAGTGTGCCGATCGGCGCTGTGGTCGGTGCCCGGGTGGCCTACATTCTCGATGCCGATCTGGCGTTGCTGCCTCAGGGCGGTATCGGTGAGTTGTATGTGGGCGGCGCTGGTTTGGCCCAGGGCTATCATGAGCGGCCGGGGCTCAGTGCCGAACGTTTTGTCGCCGACCCGTTCAGCGCTGAAGGCGGGCGCTTGTATCGCACCGGCGACCTGGTTCGCCAGCGTGCCGACGGGCTGGTCGAGTACGTTGGCCGTATCGATCATCAGGTGAAGATTCGCGGTTTCCGTATCGAACTGGGCGAAATCGAAACGCGTCTACTGGAGCATCCGGCAGTGCGCGAGGCGGTAGTAGTGGCCCTGGACATGCCCGGCGGCAAGCAACTGGCGGGCTATCTGGTCTGTGAGCAGGCTCAGGCCGATGCCACAGCGCAGGCGGCGTTGCGTGACGCGCTCAAGGCGCAGCTACGGCTGCACCTGCCGGACTACATGGTGCCTGCTCATCTGGTCCTGCTGGCGCAGATGCCACTGATGGGCAATGGCAAGCTTGACCGGCGGGCACTGCCAGCGCCTGAGCCGGTGCAAGGGCGGGAGCGCTATGAGGCGCCGCGCAGCGAGCTGGAACAGCAACTGGCCAACCTCTGGCAAGACGTCTTGAATGTGTCGCGGGTTGGCCTGCAGGACAACTTCTTCGAGTTGGGCGGCGATTCGATCCTGTCGATCCAGGTGGTCAGCCGAGCCCGTCAGGCCGGGCTGCATTTCACCCCGCGTGACCTGTTCCAGCACCAGACCATCCAGACCTTGGCCACTGTGGTCCGGCGCAGTGATGACAGCCAGGTCGACCAAGGGCCATTGCGCGGTCGCGCGGCACTGACGCCGATCCAGCACTGGTTCTTCGACTGCGATGTGCCGCAGCCGCAGCACTGGAACCAGGCGGTACTGCTGGCGCCAACCGAACGTCTAGTGCCCAAGGCGCTGGAGCAAGCCTTGCAGCAACTGGTCGAGCAGCACGACGCTTTGCGCCTGCAGTTCAGCGTGCACGATGGCCAGTGGCAGGGCGACTATGTCCAGGGGCAGGGCCGTGAATTGCTCTGGCAGGTGTCGGTCAACCATTTCGCCGATTGCCAGCCGTTGTACAGCGATGTGCAGCGCAGCCTTGATCTGCACAATGGGCCGTTGCTGCGAGCCTTGCTGGTTGAAGACAACGAGGGGCAGCAGCGATTGCTCCTGGCGATCCATCACCTGGTGGTGGACGGTGTGTCGTGGCGCGTGCTGCTCGAAGATGTGCAGGCGCTGTACCGTGGCCAGCCCCTGGCAGCCAAGACCCGCGCGATGAGCGATTGGGCCACACGCCTGGCGACCTATGCCAGCAGCGATTCACTGCGCGACGAGCAGCACTGGTGGCAGGCTCAGTTGAACACCGCTCACCGTGAACTGCCCTGCGATCATCCGCAAGGGGAAAACCTGCACAAACAGGCGCAGACCCTCAGCGTGCGCCTGGACGCCGGGCAAACCCGGCAACTGCTCAAGGAAGCTCCCGCGGCGTATCACACCCAGGTCAACGACCTGCTACTGACCGCCCTGGCCCGGGTGCTGTGCCGCTGGAGTGGCGACAGCTCGGTGCTGGTGCAGCTGGAAGGCCATGGCCGCGAGAGCCTGTTCGAAGACATGGACCTGACCCGCAGTGTCGGCTGGTTCACCAGTGCCTATCCGCTGAGCCTGAGTCCGGTGGTTGGCGAAGGTGCCTCAGGGCAGGCGGCTTCGATCAAGGCGATCAAGGAACAATTACGTCAGGTGCCGCACAAGGGCCTGGGCTATGGCGTGCTGCGCTATCTGGCCGAGACACCGGTACGCGAAGCCATGGCAGCCTTGCCGCAGGCGCGGATCACCTTCAACTACCTGGGCCAGTTCGACCAGCAGTTCCAGGCCGATGCCCTGTTCCAGCCGGTGGATGAGCCGGCCGGCGAGGCCCATGACCTGGAGGCGCCACTGCCGAACTGGTTGAGTGTCGATGGTCAGGTTTTTGCCGGTGAATTGCAGTTGCGCTGGACCTTCAGTCGCGCCCGCTACGACGCGCGCACGATTGATCACCTGGCCCAGGCCTATAAAGCGGAATTGCTTGGCCTGATCGCGCACTGCCTGACTTCCGGCAACGGCAGCTTCACGCCGTCGGACTTCCCCCTGGCGCGATTGACCCAGGAGCAGATCGACAGCTTGCCGGTGCCGGCAACGCAGATCGAAGACGTGTACCCGCTGACGCCGATGCAGGAAGGGCTGTTGCTGCATACCCTGCTGGAGCCGGGCACCGGCATTTACTACATGCAGGACCGCTACCGGATCAACAGCGCCCTCGACCCCCAGCGCTTCGCCCAGGCCTGGCAAGGCGTGGTCGCGCGTCACGAAGCCCTGCGTGCTTCGTTCAGCTGGAACGCCGGCGCAGCGATGCTGCAGATCATCCACAAGCCGGGCAATACGGCGCTCGACTATCAGGACTGGGCCGAGCTTGCCGAGGACGCGCAGGAAGCGCGTTTGCAGGCCCTGCACAAACAGGAACGCGAGGCCGGCTTCGATCTGCTGCAACAGGCGCCGTTCCACCTGCGCCTGATCCGGGTTGGCGCGGACCGTTACTGGTTCATGATGAGCAACCACCACATCCTGATCGATGCCTGGTGCCGTTCGTTGCTGATGAACGATTTCTTCGAGTTGTACATGGCCTTGGGCGAGGGCCGCGAGGCGCAGTTGCCGGTGCCGCCGCGCTACCGCGACTACATCAGCTGGTTGCAGCATCAGGACCTGGACGAAGCGCGCCAGTGGTGGCGCGACAACTTGCAGGGCTTCGAGCGCAGCACCGCAGTACCGAGCGACCGGCCGTTGGTGCGCGATCACGCTGCCGAGCACGCCGGGATGATTGTCGGCGATTGCTACACCCGTCTGGATGTTGCCGACGGTGCCCGCCTGCGTGAGCTGGCCCAGGCCCATCAGCTGACCGTCAATACCTTTGCCCAGGCGGCCTGGGCGCTGGTGTTGAGTCGCTTCAGCGGCGAACGCGATGTGCTGTTCGGGGTGACGGTGGCCGGTCGTCCGGTGAGCATGCCGCAGATGCAGCGCACGGTAGGGCTGTTCATCAACAGTATCGCCCTGCGGGTGAAACTGCCGGCTGCCGGTGAGCGTTGCAGTGTCCGGCAATGGCTCAAGGGCTTGTTCGAACGCAACATGGAGTTGCGCGAGTACGAGTACCTGCCGCTGGTAAGCATTCAGGAGTGCAGCGAGCTGCCCAAAGGCCAGCCGTTGTTCGACAGCCTGTTTGTATTCGAGAACGCGCCGGTGGAAGTGGCCGTGCTGGATCGGGCGCAGAGCTTGAATGCCAGCTCCGACTCCGGTCGTACCCACACCAACTTCCCGTTGACTGCGGTGTGCTATCCGGGGGATGACCTGGGATTACACTTGTCGTTCGACCAGCGCTATTTCGACACGTCGACTGTCGAGCGTCTGTTGGCCGAGTTCAAGCGCCTGGTGCTGGCCCTGGCCGATGGCTTCCTCGGCGACATGAACGAGTTGCCGCTGTTGGGTGAGCAGGAACAGCGCTTCCTGCTCGAAGATTGCAACCGTAGCGAGCGTGGCTACCCCTTGGGACAGAGTTATGCCGAGCTGTTCGAAGCCCAGGTTGCTGCCCATCCGCAGCGTACTGTGGCGCGCTGCCTGGAGCAGTCGATCAGCTATGCACAGCTCAATCAGCAGGCTAACCGTCTGGGGCACGCGTTGATCGCCGCCGGGGGCGGCGTGGACCAACCGGTGGCCTTGCTGGCAGAGCGTGATCTGCCCTTGCTGGGCATGATCGTCGGCAGCTTCAAGGCCGGTGCCGGCTACTTGCCGCTCGATCCGGGGCTGCCGACAGCGCGCCTGCAACGTATCGTCGAGCTTAGTCGCACGCCGGTGCTGGTCTGCAGCCAGGCATGCGCCGAGCAAGGGCGCGCGCTGCTCGACGAGCTGGTGTGCGCGGGGCGGCCGAAGCTGCTGATCTGGGAGCAGGTACAAAGTGCCGGGCTGCCCGACATCAATCCGGGCATCTACAGCGCGCCGGACAACCTCGCCTATGTGATCTACACCTCCGGTTCCACCGGCCTGCCGAAGGGGGTGATGGTCGAGCAGCGCGGCATGCTCAACAACCAGTTGAGCAAGGTGCCGTACCTGCAACTGGACGAGCAGGATGTCATTGCCCAGACCGCCTCGCAGAGTTTCGATATCTCGGTCTGGCAGTTCCTTGCCGCGCCGCTGTTCGGTGCCCAGGTGGCGATTGTGCCCAATGCCATTGCTCACGACCCTCAAGGCCTGCTCGAACACGTTCAGACCTGCGGGATCACGGTGCTGGAGAGCGTGCCGTCGCTGATCCAGGGGATGCTTGCCAACGAACATCAACACCTCGACGGCCTGCGCTGGATGCTGCCGACCGGGGAGGCGATGCCACCTGAGCTGGCATCGCAGTGGTTGCAGCGTTATCCGCAGATCGCTCTGGTGAACGCCTATGGTCCGGCGGAATGCTCCGATGACGTGGCCTTCTTCCGCGTCGATGCGGCCTCGACGCGTGGCAGCTACCTGCCGATCGGCACGCCCACCGACAACAACCGTCTGTACTTGCTGGGCGACGATCAGGAGCTGGTGCCGTTGGGCGCGGTAGGTGAACTCTGTGTGGCGGGCACTGGCGTCGGCCGTGGTTATGTCGGCGATCCGCTGCGCACTGCCCAGGCGTTTGTACCGCATCCGTTCGGGGCAGCGGGTGAACGTCTGTATCGCACCGGAGACCTGGCGCGGCGGCGTGTGGACGGTGTGCTCGAATACGTCGGGCGCATTGACCACCAGGTGAAGATCCGTGGCTATCGCATCGAACTGGGTGAAATCGAGGCGCGGCTGCATGAGCAGAGCGAGGTTCGCGATGCGGCGGTGGGCGTTCAGGAGGGCGCCAACGGCAAGCACCTGGTCGGCTATCTGGTGGCCAGCGCGGCGACTGCGGATACCGATGTGTTGCTCGAGCAGATCAAGCAGCGTCTACGGGCCGAATTGCCGGAGTATATGGTGCCGTTGCATTGGACCTGGCTCAAGCAACTACCGCTCAATGCCAACGGCAAGCTCGACCGCAAAGCACTGCCGACGGTTGATTTCGCCGCTCAGCAGCGCCACGACTACCTCGCACCACGCAGTGAACTGGAGCAGACCCTGGCGACGATCTGGGCCGAAGTGCTCAAGGTCGAACGGGTCGGGATACGGGATAACTTCTTCGAGTTGGGCGGGCATTCCCTGTTGGCCACCCAGATCGCCTCGCGGGTGCAGAAAACCTTGCAGTTGAACGTGCCGTTGCGGGCGATGTTCGAATGCAGCAGCGTCGAGGAGCTGGCGGTTTATGTGGAAGGTCTGAAGGCCAGTGAGCTGAGCGATGACAAGGTCGACCGCCTCAGCGATCTGATGGCGGAACTCGAAGCGCTGTAAGCGGGGAACTGCAGGGTACCGGTGTTGCTCAAGGTACCCTGCAGGCGCTGTCATGAATCAACGTTTGCCGAGGATTTTTCCCAGCATTTCCGGTCGAGGGGCACCTTGCTGCGACTGCATTTGCTGTTGCTCATCAAGGTAGAAGATGGCTGGAGTCGCCGACAAACCCAGCTCCTCCATCAGCGCCAGATTGCCCTCGAGCTTGGCTTGCACGGCCGCGGGAATCTTGTCCAGCGCCTTGAGCGTGCTGGCCTTGCCGGCACTCTCGTGTTTGTTCAGGGCCTGGACCGGATCTTTGCTGGCCAACAGCGCCGCCGACTTGCCCGGACTGTCTTCACGGATGATGCCGACCATGATGTGGCGCAACTGCACCTTGCCCGACTCGACCCACGGCCGCGCCTGCTGCCAGAACATGTTGCAGTACGGGCAGTTCGGGTCGCTGAACAGATAGACAACGCGTGGTGCGTCGGCTTTGCCGTCGGCGATCCAGGCGCTCTTGTCCATCTTCGCCCAGACCTCCTTGGACATCGGCGCATAGACCAGCTTCTGCAGCGGCGCTTCGCTCAAGTCCTGGCCTTGTTCATCGAACAGACTGCCAACCAGCACGTGCTTGCCGTCGGGCGTCAGGTACAGCGCCATACCCCGGTTCTGGTACTCGGCGGCGTAACCGCGCAAGCCGTTGGGGGCATCGAAGCTGCCTTTGATCTTCACACCCTTGGCTTCGATCTGTTGCACAGCCTTGGGCAGGGTTTCGGCCATCGCGGCCTGGCTGGCCAGCAGGCCGATCGTGAGGGTCAGGGGCAATTTCAGCAAAGGGTGCATGTGTCGTTCCTTGAAGCGTTGGTGACAGCGGGCGCAGGTGTGCGCTCGAAGGATTCCAGGGCGTGGCTGAGACTGGCCCGCGACAGCTCGCCCAGGTGGCTGCCGACCAGACGACCGTCGGCGTTGTAGAACAGGGTGGTGGGCAGGGCCATGGAGCCGACTTTCTGCGCCAGCTGTCCACCGCCGTCGAACAGCACGTGGGACAGGTTGAGCCCGGTGGTGGCGAGAAAGGTGCTGACCGTCTGCGGGGTTTCCCCCTGGTTGACGAACAGGAAGGTGATGTCCGGGTGATCGTGTTGAGCTTGCTGCAATACCGGCATTTCCCGGCGGCACGGTGGGCACCAGGTGGCCCACAGGTTGATGACCAGCGGCCGGCCTTGGTACGCGGTGAGCTGCACGCTACGGCCGTCGGCTTTTTGCAAACTCACTTCGGGCAGTTGCGTGCCCTGTTCATAAAGGTGGCTGGCCAGGCTGCCGAGCAGCCAGAACAGGGCTCCGCTGAACAGCCCCCAACCCAGCGGGCGACGCAGCGCAGGGCGACGCCAGCCACGCCACAAGGCACCGATGGCCACCACCAGCAGCCCCGGCCAGAGCAGGAAGCCGCCATCGCGCAGATCGACGATCTGGATCAGGTCATCGCGGTACATCGGCCAGTAGCTCAGGACAAATCCCAGGCGTGCGCCCAGCAGTCCCAGCAGGAACAGGCTGAACAGCACCGACTCAGGGTTGTCGCCACCACGCTTGGCCACCCGCCAGCCGACCAGTGTGGCCAGGGTCAGCGCGCACAGTAGCAACAGATGATCGACGGCCATGGTCAGCGGCCCGAGGTTTACCGTCAGCATTAGCCTTGACTCCGGGTCTGGGCCCATTGTTCGAGGAAGTTCTTCGCATCGATTTCACCGGTGATGCGCCGGCTGCGGCGTTCGTTACCTTCCGGGCCGATCCAGATCAGGCTCGGCGGCCCCGGCACCTGGTAGCGTTGCAGCAGCTCACGGCTGGAGGGCGCATCGGCGGTCACATCCAGACGCAGCAAGCGGACGTCGCCCAGTGCGGCCAGCACATCGGCACGGGCGAACACCTGTTTCTCCATGACTTTGCACGACACACACCAGTCGGCATAGTAGTCCAGCATCACCCATTGCCCTTGGGCCTTGGCGCTGTCCAGCTCGCGTTGCAGTTCAGCCGGTTGGCTGACGGTGATAAAGGCATCGCTGTGTACAGCGCTGGCAACCACGCCAGTACCGGCGCGGAAGGGCTGCAACGGCTGCCAGGGGTCGTCGCCGCCGGCTGAAGCACCGATCACCAGCAGGCTGCCCCAGAAGCCCAGCAGCAACGGCAGTGCACGGATCGGCCGCAAGCCGTGCAGTGCGGGCCAGGCCGCCCAGGCCAGGGCGATCAGCCAGGCGCCGGCCAGGCCCAGCCACAGTGAAGGCTCCAGTACGGTGCGCAGGGTGTACAAGGCCATGGCCAGGAAGACAAAGCCGAACAGACCCTTGACCAGATTCATCCACGGGCCAGGACGGGGCAGGTAGCGATTGCCCAGGGTCACCAGCAGCAACAGCGGCAAGCCCATGCCGATGCCGAGGGTGAACAGCACCAGTGCGCCGTGCAGGGCATTGCCGCTCTGGGCGATATAGAGCAGGGCGCCGGCCAGCGGAGCGGTCATGCACGGTCCCATCAGCAGTCCGGAAAGCGCACCCAGCAGCGCCGCGCCATACAGGTTGCCGCCACGGGTGCCGTGGCCTGCACGTTCGAGGCGATCGCGCAGCCACACCGGCAGTTGCAACTCGAAGGCGCCGAACATCGGCAAGGCCAGCAACACGAACAGGCCGGCCAGGGTGCCGAGCAACCAGGGCTGTTGCAGCCAGGCCTGCAGGCTGCCACCGAGCAATGCGGCGATCACGCCGAGGGCGGCGTAGACCAGGGCCATGCTCAGGACATAGACGCTGGCCAATGCCCAGCCGCGGCGGGTACTGACGCCATTGCCGAGCACCAACCCGGCGAGAATCGGCAGCATCGGCAGCGAACACGGGGTAAAGGCCAGCAGCAGGCCCAGACCGAGGAAGGCCAGCAGGCTCCAGGCCAGGCTCGACTGCTGCAGACCACCGGCCAGGGCCTGATCGCTGGCCTGTTCGTCGACAGCCGTGTTGCTCAGGCTGACCAGGTTGGTCTGCGGTGGGTAGCACAACCCGGCATCGGCACAGCCTTGCCAGCCCATGCGCAACTGACCAGCGGCCGCGGCAGGCAGGATCAGCTCAAGTTCGCCGCGATAGACCAGGGTTTCGCCGAAGTACTCATCATGATGAGGCAAGGCTTCTGGCAGGGCAGGCTGCTGCTCGACCGGCAGGCCGTCGAACTTCAGGCGCTTTTGATAGAGGTAGTAGCCGTCGGTGATTTTCCAGTGCAGGCGCATCTGCCCGGAGTCCAGACGTTCGCTGCTGAACACGAAGGCCTTGTCCACCGGCAGAAAATCACTCTGGGCGAACGGGTTGGCCTGGGTCAGGCCGCTGAATAGAAGCATCAGGGCGATTAGTAAAGTGCGCATCTCAAAGCCTTGGTAGTGCGTTAAGCGTTCGATCCTGGCCGAACGCGATTAACCGAGTGTTAACCGGCAAACGTCGATTGTCGCCCAAACCGCGACGATCCGGCGCTGGCGCGGCATAATCCTCGCTTAATCCGATTGCGCTTCACTGCCACTTTTAACATCGAGACCGACCATGCACGTACTGCTCTGCGAGGATGACGACCTGATTGCCAGCGGCATCGCCGCGGGGCTGAGTGCCCAGGGCATGACTGTGGACCGGGTGGCCACCGCCGGCGCTGCCCAGGCCATGCTCCAGGCCGCCGCCTTCGATGTCATGGTGCTCGATCTGGGCCTGCCCGATGAAGATGGCCTGAAGCTTCTGCAGCGCCTGCGTCAGCAGGGCGAGAGCTTGCCGGTGCTGGTGCTCACCGCCCGCGATGCGGTCACTGACCGGGTCGACGGCCTGCAGGCCGGCGCCGACGATTATTTGCTCAAGCCGTTCGACCTGCGCGAGCTGGCGGCGCGGCTGCACACCCTGTTGCGCCGCTCGGCCGGGCGTGCGGTGAATATCATCGAGCACGGTCCGCTCAGCTACGACCCCAGCAGCCGCGAAACCTGTCTTGGCGGCGTTCCGGTCGACCTGTCGCGACGCGAGCAGGCGCTGTTGCAGGCCCTGTTGCACAACCGTGGCCGGGTGCTGTCCAGCGAGCAACTCAAGGACAGCGTCTACGGCTTTGGTGACGAAGTCGAGAGCAATGCCTTGAACGTGCATATCCATCATCTGCGCCGCAAGTTGGGCAACGGCATTGTCGAAACCGTCCGCGGCCTGGGCTATCGCCTGGGGCCTGCGCAGTTGCCCGAGGTGTCGCAGCCATGAGCCTGCGCGTACGCCTGACCTTGATCCTGGGCACCGCCTTCGTGCTGATCTGGGCGCTGGCGGCGGCCTGGATGCTGCGCGACCTGCGCTATCAGATGATGTTTTCCCTGGATCAGCGTCTGGTGGCTTCGGCGCGCATGGTTGCCGGCCTGATCGATCAGCTGCCACAGCCGCTGGTCGCCAAGGGCGAGGGTACGCAATTGAGCGCCGATCAGCTCAGTGTGCCGGATGGCATGGCCTGCCAGGTCAGCTCGTTGCGCGGCGAGATCATTGCCCGTAACCACGGTCAGGGACACACCCTCGACGACGACCGCAGCGGCTTTCGTGACCAGACTATCGAGGGCGCACGCTGGCGCACCTTTACCTATTACCGCGGTGATGTACGTATCACCACGGCTGACCGTCACCAGGAGCGTGAGGCGCTGAACCGCTCGATCTTGCTGGCTGCGTCTGCACCCGTGTTTGTCGCGCTGCTTGGCACCCTCGGCTTGCTCTGGATCGGCATCGGCAAGGGCCTGGCACCGCTCAACCGCATGCGTGATGCGCTGCGCAGGCGCAGCCCCGATGCCCTCGAACCGTTGCAGGTGCGCGCCTTGCCCAGCGAGTTGCAGCCGCTGCTGGATACCCAGAACCAGCTGTTCTTGCGCATTGCCCAGACCATCGAGCGCGAACGGCGCCTGACCGATGACGCCGCCCATGAGCTGCGTACGCCGCTGACCGCAATCAAGACCCACCTGCAGGTGGCGCGGATGACCGATGGCGCGGTTCGTGAACAAGCACTGGAGCACGCCGAGCAGGGCGCTGACCGCTTGCACAAGACCCTGGAGCAGTTGTTGCTGCTGGCGCGGGTCGAAGGCAGCCTGTCGTTTGAAGATGGCGTGCAGTGCAGCGCTGAACAGGTGGCGCGCCAGGCCATCCAGGACACCGGGCTGGGTGATTCGCAGCGTATCGATCTGCAGTTGGCACCCGACGCCGCCCAGGCGTACCTGGGAATGCCCTCGCCACTGGCGGTAACCGCCTTGCGCAACTTGCTGGACAACGCCTTGCGCCATACCCGTGGCACGGAACCGGTGGAGTTGGCGGTACAGATGGACAAGGGGCGGGTGGCTTTCATGGTACGTGACCACGGCCCAGGTATCGCCGAGCAGGACCTGGAGCGCCTCACCGAGCGCTTCTGGCGCAATGGCCAGAGCGGCGGATGCGGCCTGGGCCTGGCGATTGTCCAGGCAATCGTCCAGCGCTGCGCGGGCTCTCTGCGCTTCGACAATCGCACTGATGGTCTGCGGGTGCAGTTACACATCCCGTTGCGCGCAGAGTAGCGATGAAAAAAACCTCGATCAGCGCCTGAATCGGCTAAATCCGCAGGGCGCTGAAGCGTTTTTCAAGCGATAACAACCCGGCACTCATCTGGTAACAGGCGCGTGACGGGCACATCCGCTTGCTTGCGAGGGTTTCCCCAGATGTCAGTCGCTATCAGCCTTGCCCAGCCGTTGCCGGTGTCTTCGGACGTGGCCGCTGCCGAAACGCTTTATCACTTCGAAGAGTCACCGTTGCTGGCCCGCCAAAAGCAGCAAGAGTCCAATGCCCGCAGCTACCCTCGGCGCATCCCTCTGGCATTGAAGAAGGGCCGTGGCCTGTATGTCGAAGATGTCGAAGGGCGTCAGTTCATCGATTGCCTCGCCGGAGCCGGGACCCTGGCACTGGGACATAACCACCCGGTAGTGATCGAAGCGATTCAGCAGGTGCTGGCCGATGAGCTGCCGTTGCACACCCTGGACCTCACGACACCGGTCAAAGACCAGTTCGTTCAGGACCTCTTCGGTCTGCTCCCGCACGCCTTGCGTGACGAGGCGAAGATCCAGTTTTGCGGGCCGACCGGGACCGATGCGGTGGAAGCAGCCCTGAAGCTGGTGCGTACTGCCACCGGACGTAGCACCGTGCTGTCGTTCCAGGGCGCTTATCACGGCATGTCTCAGGGCGCATTGAGCCTGATGGGCAGTCTGGGGCCGAAAAAGCCCTTGGCGGCACTGCTCGGCAACGGCGTGCAGTTCCTGCCTTATCCCTACGATTACCGTTGCCCGTTCGGTCTGGGTGGTGAGGCCGGGGTCAAGGTCAACCTGCACTACCTGGAGAACCTGCTGAACGATCCGGAAGGTGGGGTGCAGTTGCCAGCAGCGGTAATTGTCGAGGCCGTGCAAGGCGAAGGCGGGGTGATTCCGGCTGATCTCGAGTGGTTGCGCGGCGTGCGGCGGATTACCGAGAAGGCCGGAGTGGCGTTGATTGTCGATGAAATCCAGAGTGGGTTTGCGCGTACCGGCAAGATGTTTGCCTTTGAACACGCCGGCATCATTCCCGATGTGGTGGTGATGTCCAAAGCCATCGGTGGCAGCTTGCCGCTGGCCGTGGTGGTCTACCGTCAGTGGCTCGACACCTGGCAGCCGGGCGCTCATGCCGGCACCTTCCGCGGCAACCAGATGGCCATGGCGGCGGGTTCGGCGGTGATGAAGTACATCAAGGACCACGACCTGTGCGCCCATGCCCAGGTGATGGGTGAGCGCCTCGGCGGGCATCTGCGTCGCCTGCAGAAGGACTTTGCGCAGCTGGGTGATATTCGCGGCCGCGGCCTGATGCTCGGGGTCGAACTGGTCGATCCGGCGAGCGCCAAGGATGCCCAGGGTCATCCGGGCGCCTGCCCGCAGTTGGCGCCGCTGGTGCAGCGCGAATGCCTCAAGCGCGGTCTGATTCTCGAACTGGGTGGGCGTCAGGGCGCGGTTGTGCGCTTCCTGCCGCCGCTGGTGATCACCGCCGAGCAGATCGATGAAGTGGCTGCGCGCTTCGGTCGAGCGCTGGCAGCGGCGGTGGCGAGCCTCTGACTGGGGGATCGCGGGGCAAGTCGGGTCGCCGCATCGACCTGCCCCGCGATCAGAGCTTCACTCGAACGAACGTCCAGCGCGCCAATACCCCATCAAGGTCAAAGCCTTGCGGTCCAGCCCACGCTCCTGGACGAGGAATCGACGAATGTTCATTACCGCCGCAGATTCACCGGCAATCCACGCGTGGAATTCGCCGTTGCTGGACTGGGCGCGTTCCCAGAGGATTTGTTGCTCGATATCGACGTCCTCAAGGGCCGCAGTGCTGCGCTGCTCCAGCTGCACCCGTGGCAGACGTGCCAGTTCGCGCACGGCATGAATCATCGCCTCACCATGCTCGCCATTGAGCACATCCCGCGGTAGCCAGTTCAGCTCGGTCGCGGCACTGCAGGTCAGATCAACACAGTCCTGTTCACATGGCACTTCAATGAATGCCTGCACGGGCACATCGGGATGCTCCACAACCATCTGTTCGAGGATGCCGGCGATAGCGGGCAGGGCGGTTTCGTCACCGACCAGCAGCAGCTCACGCAGGTCCTTTGGCGGTTGCCATTCATAGCCACCCGGGTCGCCATCAAAGGCCAGATTAGGCGCCACCATCTGTAGGCGATCGCCGATGCGGGCATGAGTCGCCCAGGCAGAGGCGGGGCCGTTGACGCCATGCAGAACGAAGTCGACATCCACCTCCAGCGCTTCCCGCCGCAGGTCCCGGATGGTGTACGTACGCATGGGTGGGCTGCTCTGGGCATCCAGGCTGCGGCGGGCCTCCTGCCATGAACCGTGCTTGGGCAGCTGTGGCGGTTGGCCGTTGGCACTGGGGAAGAACAGCTTGATGCGCTGGTCGGCGGCCAGGGTACGCATTTGCGCAATGTCAGTACCCGTGAAAACAAAGCGGGCGAGCGACGGGCTCAGGGGGATGATCGCTTTGAGCTGTACATCGAACATTCGGTAGGCGGTCGGTTTGGCCGGCTTCCCGACCAGCTTGCGCAGACCGTTGCCCAAGGCGCTGGCCAAGGAGGTGGAGGAGGACATGGGTGATAGCCTTTTGCAAAGAATTCACCTTGGGAACGAATCCCGGGGTGCCTGAATTAGCTGTCGGCCCAGCCCTTAAATTTCCCGCCTGTGGATACGTTCTAGCTTGGATAAAGCCTGCTTTCTGGCGGACACGGGTAGGACAATGACGATATCGCGGCGAGGATTCATAGCAGGTCTGGCAGTGGCAGGTGCGGCGGTACCTGCGGCCTATTATGCGCACAAGGAATTGACCCACGATCCCGAGGACGACATCGTCACGCCGGGTGAGGCCAGTGTCGAACTGGCCGACGTTGCCGGGCAGCAGTTGGCGGATCAGCTGCGTGGCGTCTGGGACCTGCGCTTTTCCGGAAGCCAGGCAGGCCTTGCCGGATTGCCCGAGCAGGGGCTGCAGCTTTACCTGGATGTTGCCACCAAGGGTCGCGGGCTGCGTGGTTTCGTCGATGAAAAAAGCCGCCTTGAAGGACCGGGAGCGGTGGCTTATCGGGTCGTCGGTGACCTGGTTGGTGCCTCCAGTGCGCAGATCCGTTGGCGCTTGCTGAGCCATCAACAAGGGCCGGGCTATGAATGCATTGCCAGTCTGGATGAGGTCTGGGGCAGTTACGCCAATGCCGGCAGCGGTACCTTGAGTGGCCGCCTGCAACCGCTCGACCGGCCCATGGCATTGCCACTGCTGGACAGTTACTTTGTCGCGGTCAAACGCCCGTTTCCCGAGGCCCGTGAGCGCTTGCCCTATACCCCGGAGTTACTGGCTTGGGTGACCGGCGCCGAGCACCGTCTGTTTCACCAGCTCTGGCATGCTACCCGCGACAAATGGCACAACCTGTCGGCCGAAAAGCAGGGCGCCTTGCGCGGGCTGGGCTGGCAACCCGGGCCTCGTGATCAGGAGCGCGATGCCCGCGGCCCGCGCAAACATCGCAACGGCTCGGGGATCGATTTTCTGTTCATGCACCGGCATATGCTCGGTACTGCTCGTTCCATGCAGGAACTACCTTCCTGGGCGCATTTCCCCTTGCCACGGCCCAGTGTCGAACAGGACCGGCAAGGTTTTGCCCGATACTTCGACAACCATGACGGCTACTGTGTACCGCCAACCTGGCTGGCACCGGACGATGATGCCTATGGTCAGTGGGTGTCGGCGATCAAGGCGGGCGAAACGTTCTGCAGCAACTTCCAGGTCTGGGAATCCCAGTACCAGGATCCGCTCTACCTGTCGAAGCTGACGTTGGGCGCGTTCGGCTCGGAACTGGAAATGAACCTGCATGACTGGTTGCACATGTGCTGGGCCTCGGTGCCACGCGATCCGGTCAACGGCGCCCCGGTGCCTTTTGCCCGGGATCCTTCGGACTTCAGCTCACGCTGGTTCGGAGCGGAAAACGATTTTCTCGGTGATCCGTTTTCGTCGCATGTGAGTCCGGTGTTCTGGGGCTTTCATGGCTGGATCGACGACCGCATCGAAGACTGGTACCGCGCTCACGAGCGGCACAATCCCGGCCAGGTGCGCAGGCTGGAGGTTAATGGCGTGAAGTGGTTTGCCCCGGGGCGTTGGGTCGAGGTTGAGGATCCCTGGCTGGGTCCGGTGACCCATGGTTGCAGCACTGTGCCTGGCACTTTCGCTGGCAAGTCGGTGGAGATGGATGTGGAAACCATGAAACTGGCGCTGCGCATCACTTTTGGTGACGACGACAACCTCGGCCACCTGGTCCGGCGTGTGCCGCGACGGCCTTGGTATGCGCGGCACCTGTCGTTGCGCGGGATTGTCTCCTGAGAGGATGAACAGTGGCTTGATCGCGGGACAATGCTATTTGCCCCGCGACAAGCGCGTTTTACCGAGGAACCTGCCAGCCCCCACCCAAAGCCTTGTACAACGCCACACTGCCTTGCAGGCGTGCCAGACGCAGTTGTGCCTGCTGATCCTGGGCCTGGTACAGCGTGCGTTGCGTCTCGAGTACCGTCAGCAAGGTTTCGGCACCGGCCCGATAACGGCTTTCCGACAAGGCAAAGGCGATTCGCGCCTGCTCGACTTCCTGATCCTGCCATTGGCGCTGGTCGTCCACGCCGCTGATGGCGTTGAGGGCTTTCTCGACGTCGGCGAAACCGGCAACGATGCTGGTGCGATAGTCCTGCAACAGCTCCTCCTGCCTGGCCTGGGTTTTATCCCGTTCGGCACGCAGGCGGCCATTGTTGAAGATTGGCGCGGCCAGGCCGGCAGTCAGGGTGTAATAGGGGCTGCGCAGGATACGGGCGAAGGTATCTGCTCCGGACCCCAGGTCGGCACCCAGGGTAAGACTTGGCAGCATCGCTGCGCGGGCAACCTGAATGTTGGCCTGGGCCGCAGCCAGGCGTGCCTCGGCGGCGGCGATATCCGGACGGCGGCTGAGCAGTTCGCTCGGCACGCCACTACCAATCTCCGGCCAGCGTATAACGTCGATTGATTCCTCGATCGGTGCCAGACGCTGCACAGGCTCGCCAAGCAGGGTTGCCAGGGTAATGCGTGCTTCCTGCAGCTGCTGTTCGAACAACGGCACCTGACGCGCCTGACCAGCCACCAGGCTGCGTTGCTGGGCCAGCTCCAGTGCTGTGGCCGAACCCGAATCGTAGCGGGTCTGCACCAGGCGCAATACGTCCTGGGCATTGGCCAGGTTGAGCCGGGCAATACGCACCTGCTCGGCCAGCGCCAGGCTTTGCAGATAGCTGTTGGCGACACCGCTGAGCAAGGTCAGCTCGACCGTCTGGCGGTCGTAACGGCTGGCGTCCAGGTCAAACAGGGCGCTGTCTCGGGCAGCTGCTTTGCCGCCCCAGAAGTCGATTTCGTAGCTGGCACTGAGGCGCGTGCTGAACGAGGTGCTGGTGCGTTCGCTGTTGCTGGCATCGAGCTGGTCGAAGCCATTGCCGTGCAGCAGGTGCTGACGGCTGCCATCCAGGCCGAACTTGACCTCCGGCAGCAGCGGCGCGCCGGCGATCACTGCCGAGGCCTGGGCCTGACGGACCCGCGCAGCGGCAGCGGCGAGGTCGAAGCTGTTACGTTGCGCTTGCGCAATCAACTGATTGAGTGGTGCGCTGGAAAACTGCTGCCACCAGTCCAGCTCGGGCAGTGGCTGGGCAAACGGCGCGTGGCCTTGCCATGCCGCGGGCGCTTGCAGGCCACTCGATGGCGGGGCGGTGTTAGTGCTGCAGGCAGCGAGGAACAAGCTGATGGACAACACACTGAGGCGGCTGGGCAGGTTCATTGATTATTCGCTGGTAAGGGCTTTGACCGGGTCGAGGCGGGCGGCTTTGCGTGCCGGCATGAAGCCGAACACCACCCCGGTGACCACTGCGCAGGCAAAGGCGCCAAGTACGGCCGCCAGGGAAAAGGCCACGGCGATGTTGCCAAGCAGCAAACCGCCGCCAATCAGCAAGGCCAGGGCAATGCCGGTAAGGCCGCCGACCATCGACAGCAACACCGCCTCGCTGAGGAACTGGCGCAGGATGTCGCGCTGACGGGCGCCCGTGGCCATGCGGATGCCGATCTCGCGGGTGCGCTCGCGCACCGTCATCAGCATGATGTTCATCACCCCGATGCCACCGACCAGCAGTGAGATCGCCGCGATCGAGCCGAGCATCAGGGACAGGGTGTTCTGGGTGCGTGCCTCGGCCTGGATCAGCGCCGCGTCGTTGCTCAGTTCATAATCGTGCTTGCCGTGGTGCAGCTTGCGCATCAGCTTGTCGATCGCCGCTTCCGTCTCGGCCACCCGGCGTGAATCAGCGGCGGCGATGGTCACGTACTCCGGGTTACGGCTGCCGAACAGGCGAATCGCGGCAGCGGAGTAGGGCACCACAATACGCTCGTCACTGTCCTGGTCGCCGGAGCTGGCACCTTTGCCTTTGAGCACGCCGACCACCTGGAAGGGTACGTTCTCCACCAGGATGTACTGGCCGAGCGGGTCAACCTCAGCGCCGAACAACTTCTCTTTGACCTTCTGGCCGATTACCGCGACGGCGGCTGCGGCCTGCTCGTCGGCTTCAGTGAAGAAGCTGCCTTCCACCACGGGCCAGTTGAAGATCTCGGAGAAATAGGTGTTGTTGCCGCCGACATAGAACTGCTGGTTGTTGTTGCCGTAGCGCACCATCAACGTGTTGCCGATCACCGGCATGATCATTTTCACCTGCGGCAGGCTGCCCACCGCAGCAACATCATCCAGGGTGACGATCCCGGCGGGGTCGCGCAGGGTCGGCGCGCTGCCGCTGAGGTAGAGAATGTTGGAACCAAAAGCCGCCATCTGGGCCATGACCTGACGCTTGCTGCCTTCACCGACGGCGAGCATGACCACTACTGATGCCACGCCAATGACGATGCCAAGCAAGGTCAGGGCGGTGCGGAAGCGGTTGATCCACATGATTCGCCAGGCCGCTTGCAGCGATTCGATCATCTCGCCTTTCCAGGCGCCGCTGTAGGTCGCACCCTGATCCAGGCGCTGGCGCAGATCTTCTGCTTGCAGGCCGGCGCCGGGGTCGTGCGCGGTGGCGTGGTCGTTGGCCGAGTCGCTGACGATCAACCCGTCGCGTATCTCGATGACCCGCTTGGCCCGTGCCGCCACTTCGCGATCATGGGTGATCAGGATCACTACGTGACCCTGGCCTGCCAGCTCATCGAGCAAGGCCATGACTTCGGCACCGCTTTGGCTATCCAGGGCGCCGGTCGGTTCGTCGGCAAGAATGATGTGGCCGCCGTTCATCAGCGCCCGGGCAATCGATACCCGTTGCTGCTGGCCGCCGGAAAGCTGGTGTGGACGGTTGCCGGTGCGGCTGGCCAGGCCCAGGCGCGCGAGCAAGGCGCCAGCGCGGGCATGGCGTTCGCTGGCGGGTGTGCCGGCATAGATGGCTGGCATCTCGACGTTTTCCTGCGCCGAGCCCGAAGCAATCAAATGATAGCCCTGGAATACAAACCCGAAGGCTTCGCGGCGCAGCCAGGCCAACTCGTCAGTGTCCAGCTCGGCGACGTCTTTTCCGGCGAACAGATAATCGCCCGAGGTCGGTCGGTCGAGGCAGCCGAGAATGTTCATCAGCGTCGACTTGCCGGAGCCGGAGGCGCCGACGATGGCGACGAATTCTCCCGGATGGATCGCCAGGCTGATGCCGCGTACGACCTCGACCTTGGGCGTGTCGACGCCCCCGTAGGATTTGCGGATGTCGCGCAGTTCGATCAGCGGCGTACTCATTCAACCTCCGCTGGCGGCAGGTGCGCCGATCAGCAATTGTTCGCCTTCGTTCAAGCCTTCCAGCACCTGTACCCGCAGGCGGTCGCTCAACCCGGTGCGCACCTGGCGTTGCTCGACCTTGCCGTTGGCGCCGAGCACCTGGGCGATTTGCCGGGTGGTGTCGCTGGCATCTTCGTCCAGCGCGGCCACAGGGACGGTCAGCACCTTGCTGGCGCGACTGGCGACGAAGAACACCTGGGTGGTCATCTCCGCCATCAGCGCGTTGTCGGGGTTGTCGACATCCAGCAACACGGTATACAGCACCACTTTGCCACCGGTCCCACTGGCGCTGGCGCTGGCCGGACTGCCGCCGCCTTGACTGGATTGATCCAGGGGTTTGGGGGGGACCGGCAGGATCTGGCGTACGGTGCTGGTCCAGCGTCGTTTGCCGCCGGCCAGGGTAGTGAAGTAGACCGCCATGCCGGGTTTGACATGGCCGATATCGGCTTCGGAAACCTCGGCCCAGACTGTCATCGGCGACAGCTTGGCAATTCGCAAAATCAAGGGAGTCTGTTGCTGGGCGTTGAGGGTCTGGCCTTCACGGGCATCGACGGCAACCACGGTCCCCGACATCGGCGCATAGATCCGCGTGTAGCCCAGTTCGGCTTCATCGCTGCGCAGACTGGCCTGGGCCTGGCGGATCTGGGCGCGGAACATATCGATGCGCGCCTGGGTGACCTTGAGCTCAGCCTGGGCACTTTGCACGTCTTCCTCGCGGGTAGCACCGCCGACAGCCAGGTCACGTTGGCGCTGGTACTTTTGTTCGGCGAGCTGGTACTGGGCCTGCTGCTCGGCGAGCTGGGCCTTGAGGTTGTCGATCGAGAAACGCCCGGCATCGAGCCTGGCCTGTTGCGTCGAAGGGTCGATTTCGACGAGCAGTTGTCCCTCCTTGACCTGGTCGCCCACTTCCACATGCAGCTTGCGGATCTGGCCGGAAGCCTGCGCACCGACATCCACATAGCGTCGCGGTTGCAAGGTGCCCAGTGCGGTGACGCTGCTTTCGATATCGTTGCGTGTGACGCTGACGGTGCTCAGCGGATCGCCACCGGCGGGCAGAAATTTCCAGGCAAGCAGGGCGCTCAGGCTGAGCAGGCCGAGGCCGCAGAGTACCAGCCGGCGTTTGTTCGAAGGACGTCTCATGCGGGGTTCCAGCCAAAGGGGTTGGGTCGTGGCGTCACGCTGCCGGGCAAGCACGGCAGACACGGGAGGCTTCAGGTAAACGAGAGACTCGCTGCGGAATTTACCGTGGCGGGGGTGGTACGACAGTCGCTCAGAAATACGAATAATTATAATTTGTATTTTGGCAATCTGCCATCAGTGAAAATTTCGTAAAGGCATTTCTTGATTTCTGCGGACTTCCCGACAACTATCAATTGAGATGCATTATCTGGCGCAGTGTCCGCCACCAGCCTGAAGTGATGTATTGGCGCAGTAGGGTCAAGGAACGCCGCTAACGCTCTTCTGCCTTGGTCATTGACGATGCCGAACAAATCACTGCGGATCCTGATTGCCGACGAGCATCCGATGCAATTGATGCAGTTGGAAAAAATGCTCAATGGCATGGGCTACTTTCGCATCGCTCCGGTCGAATCGTTCGAGGACCTGCAGCGTCTGGTGCAGGGCGCGTTGCAACCGTTCAACCTGTTGGTGGGCAATATTGACCTGGCCAACCATGTCGGGGTCGACCTGGAACGCTTTTGCCGGGTCAATACACAGATCCAGCATGCCCTGCTTTACCAGTCCCAGCACCTGAAGGTGCCCGCGATACCCAGCAATCAGCGCGATTCGGTGAATGTCAGTCTGCCCAAAGTGCCCGATAACGAAACCATGCTGACCTTCATGGCGATCATCGACACGCCGAAAGTCATCGGGCAGCTACCGGGCGTGTTCGAGCGTGCGTCCCACCCGGGCTATCCGCCGCGGCGGGCGAGTTTCGCGCAGTCGATGTTTTCCCGCTAATCCTCAGCTGCAGTGTCAGTCGGCGCACCCTGCGGGGTGCGTTTTGCTATGCTCTTGCGTTCGCCAAAGCGCGCTCACGCGTGCGCTGATGCCCATGGATTGACGGATACCCTTATGACAGCCACCTCGCCTGCGCCGGCCATACGCCTGACGCGCAGTGATCACAAAACCCTGAGCCTGGCGGCACTGGGCGGCGCGCTGGAAATCTACGATTTCATTATCTTCGTGTTCTTCGCACTGACCCTCAGCCAGTTGTTCTTTCCGCCGCAGATGCCTGAGTGGCTGCGCTTGCTGCAAAGCTTCGGGATCTTCGTCACCGGCTACCTGGCCAGGCCGCTGGGCGGGATCCTGATGGCGCACTTTGCCGATCACCTGGGGCGCAAGAAGGTCTTCAGCCTGAGCATCCTGATGATGGCCTTGCCGTGCTTGCTGATTGGCGTGATGCCTACCTATGCCGAAATCGGCTATTTCGCCCCGCTGATTCTGTTGGCCCTGCGTATTTTCCAGGGGGCCGCCGTCGGTGGTGAGGTGCCCAGCGCCTGGGTGTTCGTTGCCGAGCACGCACCGGCCGGACGGCGAGGTTATGCCCTGGGCTTCCTGCAGGCGGGCCTGACCTTCGGTTATCTGCTGGGGGCGTTGACGGCCACGCTGCTGGCGCAGTTGTTCACCGCGCAGGAAATTCTCGATTACGCCTGGCGCTTCCCGTTCCTGCTGGGTGGCGTGTTCGGTGTGATCGGTGTCTGGCTGCGCCGCTGGTTGAGTGAAACGCCGGTATTCCTGGCCTTGCGTGAGCGTCGCGAGCGCCCCGTGGCCTTTCCGCTGCGCACGGTGCTGACCGAGCATCGGCGCGCGCTGCTTCCGGCAGCGTTGCTGACCTGTGTGCTGACATCTGCGGTGGTAGTGTTGGTGGTGATTACCCCAACGGTGATGCAGCAACGCTTTGGTATGAGCGCAGGCCATACCTTCGCGCTGAGCAGCATGGGGATCGTCTTTCTCAATATTGGCTGTGTGCTCGCTGGCCTGTTGGTCGATCGGATCGGCGCCTGGCGGGCGCTGATGTTCTACAGCCTGCTGTTGCCGCTGGGTATCGGTGCGCTGTACGCAAGCCTGGTGAGTGGCTGGCAATGGCCCGGGCTGGCGTATGCCTTGGCCGGGTTGGCGTGCGGCGTAGTCGGTGTGGTGCCGTCGGTGATGGTCGGGCTGTTCCCGGCGCCGATTCGTGTGTCGGGGATCTCCTTCACCTACAACATCGCCTACGCGTTGTGGGCCAGTACCACGCCGTTGATGCTGATTGCGCTGATGCCATGGAGCCCGTGGGTGTGCGTGGGGTTCAGCGTCATCATGGGGGCCGTGGGGTTGTTGACCGCATTGTATTTTGCAGCGAAGGAACCTGTGCGCTGCGAGGATGAGACGCCGCACTGTTCGCTTAATGTGTTGTGACAAAGGTGTCCGTTACCTCGGACAGCTGATCGGGCAGACTTCCGGAGCAGGGCTGTTGGATTAACCAACTTGCCAAATTAAACCTACTAGGTTAATTTGCTCATGGAGAAGAGGGTACCGCATTGCAGGCTTTCGAAGGTCAAAGCGCTGCTTGAGGCAGGCCAGGTTCGAACAAAGTATGACCACTCACAGTGATCATCGAATCTGGCAAGACGTGTATCGGCCATTCACCAAGGCGGGTTGGATCTATCT
>OEPS010000073.1_pt1 | contig 35901 bp, 23 predicted proteins | sample 1539411 | NCBI WGS metagenome assembly OEPS01 (sample SAMN02671747, study PRJEB22543) | soil metagenome | biome: bacteria | place: China:Hunan Province, Lengshuijiang City | collected 2012-10-15 | depth 0.08m m
CCATCTATGTATAAAGTGATATTAGTCAATGATGACTACACTCCAATGGAGTTTGTTATTGACGTGTTACAAAAATTCTTTTCTTATGATGTTGAACGTGCAACGCAACTGATGCTGACGGTTCACTATCAAGGTAAAGCGATTTGTGGGGTTTTCACCGCCGAAGTTGCTGAAACCAAAGTATCGATGGTGAACCAATACGCGAGGGAGAACGAACATCCGTTGTTGTGTACGCTAGAAAAAGCCTGAATACAGGCAATAAACTTGGGGGAGGTGCCTATGCTCAATCAAGAACTGGAACTCAGTTTAAACATGGCTTTCGCCAGAGCGCGCGAGCACCGTCATGAGTTCATGACCGTCGAGCACTTGTTGCTGGCGCTGCTTAGCAACCCTTCGGCCCGCGAAGCGCTTGAAGCGTGTTCAGTGGACCTGGTTGCGCTGCGTCAGGAACTCGAAGCCTTCATCGAACAGACCACACCCGTACTGCCTACAACGGAAGAAGACCGCGATACTCAGCCAACGCTGAGCTTTCAGCGCGTGCTGCAACGTGCCGTTTTCCACGTCCAGTCTTCCGGCCGCAGTGAAGTCACCGGAGCCAACGTTCTGGTCGCGATTTTTAGCGAACAAGAATCGCAGGCGGCATACCTGCTGCGTAAACATGAAGTCAGTCGACTTGATGTCGTTAACTTCATCTCTCACGGTACGCGTAAAGACGAGCCGAGCCAGTCTTCCGATAATAGCGGAAGCCAGCCTGGCAGCAGTGAAGAGCAAGCAGGCGGGGAGGATCGTATGGAAAACTTCACCACCAACCTCAACCAGCTTGCCCGCGTAGGCGGAATCGATCCGCTGATCGGCCGCGAAAAAGAGCTGGAACGTGCTATTCAGGTTCTGTGCCGTCGCCGTAAAAATAACCCGCTGCTGGTGGGGGAATCTGGCGTCGGTAAAACCGCCATTGCCGAGGGTCTTGCCTGGCGTATCGTGCAGGGCGACGTGCCGGAAGTCATGGCCGATTGCACTATTTATTCACTGGATATTGGTTCGTTGCTGGCAGGCACCAAATATCGCGGCGATTTTGAAAAACGTTTCAAAGCGCTGCTCAAGCAGCTGGAGCAGGATACCAACAGTATTCTGTTCATTGATGAAATTCATACTATCATCGGCGCTGGCGCCGCTTCCGGTGGGCAGGTTGATGCCGCTAACCTGATTAAACCGCTGCTCTCCAGCGGTAAAATTCGGGTGATTGGTTCGACGACTTATCAGGAGTTCAGCAACATCTTTGAAAAAGATCGTGCCCTGGCCCGTCGTTTCCAGAAAATTGATATCACCGAACCTTCAGTAGAAGAGACGGTGCAGATTATCAACGGCCTTAAACCTAAGTACGAAGCGCACCACGACGTGCGTTACACCGCGAAAGCGGTACGTGCGGCGGTGGAGCTGGCGGTGAAATACATCAACGATCGTCATTTGCCGGATAAGGCGATTGACGTCATTGACGAAGCCGGAGCGCGTGCGCGCTTGATGCCGGTGAGCAAACGCAAGAAAACGGTTAACGTGGCGGATATTGAGTCCGTCGTGGCGAGGATTGCGCGTATTCCTGAGAAGAGCGTTTCCCGCAGCGATCGCGATACGCTGAAAAACCTCGGCGATCGCCTGAAAATGCTGGTCTTTGGCCAGGATAAGGCGATAGAGGCATTAACCGAAGCGATCAAGATGGCGCGCGCCGGGCTGGGCCATGAGCACAAACCTGTGGGCTCTTTCCTGTTCGCCGGGCCTACCGGGGTGGGTAAAACCGAGGTTACCGTGCAGCTGGCGAAGTCGCTTGGCATTGAGCTGCTGCGTTTTGATATGTCCGAATATATGGAACGTCATACCGTCAGCCGTTTAATCGGTGCGCCTCCGGGCTACGTTGGCTTCGATCAGGGCGGGCTGCTGACCGATGCGGTTATCAAGCATCCGCATGCTGTGTTGCTGCTGGATGAAATTGAAAAAGCGCACCCGGACGTCTTTAACCTGTTGCTGCAGGTAATGGATAACGGGACGCTGACCGATAATAACGGCCGCAAAGCGGATTTCCGCAACGTGGTGCTGGTAATGACGACTAACGCCGGGGTGCGTGAAACCGAGCGTAAATCGATTGGCCTTATTCATCAGGACAACAGTCCGGATGCGATGGATGAGATCAAAAAGATCTTTACGCCGGAATTCCGTAACCGTCTCGATAACATTATCTGGTTCGATCACCTGTCTACGACGGTTATCCATCAGGTGGTGGATAAATTTATCGTCGAGCTGCAGGTCCAGCTGGATCAGAAAGGCGTGTCTTTGGAAGTTAGCCAGGAAGCTCGTGATTGGCTGGCAGAGAAAGGCTACGACCGGGCCATGGGCGCACGTCCGATGGCGAGGGTGATTCAGGATAACCTGAAAAAACCGCTGGCCAACGAGCTGCTGTTTGGTTCACTGGTTGACGGCGGTCAGGTTACCGTTGAGCTGGATAAAGAGAAAAACGCGCTGACCTACGACTTCCAGAGCGCGCAGAAGCACAAGCCGGAAGCGGCACACTAAATCGGTTGTGATAAATGCAAAAACCGGCCTCAGGGCCGGTTTTTTTACGCCAGTGCTCTGAACCCTTTTTTTTGCGCGGGATTAACTCATTGATTTTAAAAGAAGGTAATAACCGACGACAGATTAAGGTTAAAGAGAGGATTTGTTGATTAATTTCAATAATAACAATATGGTAGGGTATAGTTCGTCCAGTTCACTGCCGTACAGGCAGCTTAGAAAAGTTACAGGAGATATAACGACGGGAGTAACGTGTTCACTGCCGTACAGGCAGCTTAGAAAGTATCGCACTCTCCCAGTTGCCCAATCTGAACGTTCACTGCCGTACAGGCAGCTTAGAAATGGAAAGAACATACCGATCTGGATATGGAGTTGTTCACTGCCGTACAGGCAGCTTAGAAATCGTCTTCCAGGCAGAACGCCAGGCCATAAAGGTTCACTGCCGTACAGGCAGCTTAGAAATGCCAGGTGCTGACGCTGGCGAGGCAGCGCTCGTTCACTGCCGTACAGGCAGCTTAGAAATGCGTTACCCTGGAAAGTGCGGTCGAGACCGCGTTCACTGCCGTACAGGCAGCTTAGAAATGTGGTCGTTGAGCTTAACGGGCAACCGGTCCGTTCACTGCCGTACAGGCAGCTTAGAAATATTCCAAATACTGAAGCGCTTTTTCTGCCGCGTTCACTGCCGTGCAGGCAGCTTAGAAATGGTTATCACCGGAAAGGCACGCATCCTCGAAGTTCACTGCCGTGCAGGCAGCTTAGAAATTCTTCAGCGCCTCTACCAGCGCGAGGACGTTTTTCACTGCCGTACAGGCAGCATATAAGGGAGTACAGTCGCGTTGCGGCGTACCAATCCAGCCCGTTTTCATTCAGATAGCTTGGGTTCTCTGGTTTTCATCGCCAAAAAAATCGCCTAAAAAATTTTGTTATTTGCGATGAATGTCAACGTATTACCTCTAATATACTGTTTTTATAAACAGCTATCGAAACTGAGCCACAGGATGTGACTATGTCCGCGAACTATATTGCCCCGTCGGATTTAAAAACAATTCTCCATTCAAAGCGCGCCAATATTTATTATCTGGAAAAGTGCCGGGTACAGGTTAACGGCGGCCGGGTGGAATATGTCACAAACGAGGGGCATGAGTCGTTCTACTGGAATATCCCAATAGCAAATACAACGGCCATTTTGTTGGGCATGGGTACCTCCGTTAGCCAGGCCGCAATGCGTGAGTTCGCCCGAGCGGGCGTTATGGTCGGTTTTTGCGGTACGGATGGCACGCCTTTATATGCCGCTAATGAAGTCGATATTGACGTTTCCTGGCTGTCGCCACAAAGCGAATATCGACCAACGGAGTACTTGCAGGGTTGGGTCTCATTCTGGTTTACGGAGATGAAGCGCCTGGAAGCGGCTAAATGTTTCCAATATATTCGCCTCGCACAAATTGAAAAACACTGGCTCGGCAGCCGGATGCAGCGCGAGTCGCTATTTTCAGTTAATAAAGAAAAGCTACAGGGATTAACGGAACGTGCACGTTCAGGGATGGCGGAGGTAGATTGTCATACCGCGCTGATGCTTCAGGAAGCGCAGCTCACTAAAGCGCTGTACAAACTTGCTGCTCAAACCTCCGGTTATGGGGATTTCAAACGAGCAAAGCGTGGTGGTGGGCTGGATCTGGCAAATCGCTTCCTGGATCAGGGAAACTATCTGGCATACGGGCTTGCCGCCGTGGCGGCGTGGGTTACCGGTATCCCTCATGGCCTGGCCGTTATGCACGGTAAAACCCGACGCGGTGGATTGGTTTTTGACCTTGCCGATTTAATAAAAGATGCACTGGTTATGCCTCAGGCCTTTATCTCCGCTATGCAGGGTGATGATGACAGAGATTTCAGACAAGCCTGCATTAATCATTTCCAGCAGTCAGATGCCCTTGATTTAATGATTACCACCCTTCAGGAAACAGCTGTCACAGTGGGCAGGAGCGCAGAATGAATGTGCTCATCGTTTCGCAATGCACGAAAAATGCCAGAGAAGAGAGTTGCCGCATTATCGATCAGTTTGCTGAACGTATGGGAACCAGTACCTGGCAAACCGCTATAACGATGGAAGGGTTGGCAACGTTGCGAAAATTGCTACGCAAAACCGCTCGTCGCAATACGGCAGTGGCCTGTCACTGGCTGAAAAAGAGCGGGCAGTCCGAGCTGATGTGGATCGTTGGAAATTCGCGCCGTTTTAATGCACAGGGCAGGGTACCAACTAACCGTACTAAACGATCGTTATGGGTTTCCGATGAAGGTCTGCGCTGGCAATGTGCCGAAAGTATCGCTTTGCTGGCCGCTATTGCCGGGCTTTTTCATGATTTCGGTAAAGCGGGCCGCAGTTTTCAGGAAAGCTTGTCCGGGAAAAGTACTAAAACTTTTCAGCCTTACCGGCATGAGTGGATTTCGGTTCGCCTGTTTCAGGCCTTTGTCGGCGATCAAGATGATGAGCAGTGGTTGACTCTGCTCGGAGCGCTTACGCCAGACTATGAATCCGAACTCCTCTCCAGGTTGCATAAAGATGATTCGCAATTTTCCAATAGTCCTTTCCTCACGCTTCCCCCGCTAGCCAGCACCGTCGCCTGGTTAATTCTGTCGCACCATCGGCTGCCTGATAATTTAGATGGCGATAATGAACCTTTGCTGGAACATTGTAAGAGATGGCTGGAAAATCAGCTGAATGCCAGCTGGAATGCGCTGAACCACAAGAAAGACATCTGGCAGGATGAGGATTTTCTTAACGTCTGGACGTTTCCGCAGGGGACGCCGCTGCAAAGTGCTACCTGGAGAGAAAAGGCGCGACAGATAGCCCGACGTGCCAGGAATACGGTAGCGTTAAAACAGTGGGGGCAACTGGAGCAACTCTTTCCCCTCCATATGGCGCGTTTTTGCCTGATGCTGGCCGATCATTTTTATTCCGCCAGCGATCCGCAGCCAGGATGGCAGGATCCGGGTTATAGGCTTTGGGCCAATAGCGATCGCAGCAGCGGTGCGCTGAAACAGCGAGTGGATGAACATCTCTGCGGTGTGGCGCATCACGCGCTGCTTCTGGGCCGACAGCTGACGCGCGTGCGCTCATCGCTTCCGGCGATTGCGCGACATAAAGGATTACGCGAGCGGGCGGCAAACCCGCTATTTCACTGGCAAAATAAAGCGTGGGATGTGGCTGCTGCATTAAGTGAACGTAGCCGGGAAGAGGGTTTTTTTGGCGTCAATATGGCCTCTACCGGCTGCGGAAAAACGTTTGCCAATGCGCGAATTATGTACGCGCTTGCCGATGAACAGGAAGGCTGTCGCTTTACCATTGCTCTTGGCTTGCGGACATTGACATTGCAAACGGGGGATGCGCTGCGCAGTCGTCTGAAGCTGGATGATGATGACCTGGCGGTATTGATTGGTTCAGGGGCTGTGAAGCAGCTGTGGGAGGAGTCTCAGAAACCGGAGCCTGACCGAGATAGTGCTTCAGCTGAAGGCTTATCTGATGAGCAGCAATATATTCATTATGCGGGCAGTGTGCAGGCGGGGATTCTGGAAAAATGGTTAAGCGGTGATGGAAAACTCTCTGCTCTGGTAAGCGCGCCCGTGCTGGTCGCCACCATTGACCATTTGATCCCGGCCACGGAGGGCGTGCGTGGTGGAAAGCAGCTACCGGCCATGCTGCGGCTGCTAACCAGCGATCTGGTGCTGGATGAACCGGATGACTTTGATATCAACGATCTTCATGCGTTATGCCGCCTGGTGAACTGGGCCGGGATGCTGGGAAGCCGCGTTCTGCTCTCGTCCGCGACCCTTCCGCCGGATCTTATCCAGGCGCTGTTTGCGGCCTATCTGGCCGGAAGAAAAATTTGGCAGGCATCCTGTGGGGCCATCGACAGGCCCGTCAATATATGCTGCGCCTGGTTTGATGAGAAAGACGCCCGCGCTGAACAGATTACTGACGGCCCCTCTTTCCGTCGTGCGCACGACTTGTTTATTCAGCGACGAGCAAAAATGCTGGAGGCGAAACCAAGGCTGCATTTTGGCCGCATCGCTTCCCTATCTGCGGAGCCCGCTACGGTAGAGGATGTTATTAGCCGGGTTGCGCAAACCGTTCATACGCAAATGCTGGCTCTGCATCAGGCGCATAATGAACCGCACAGCAGCGCTAAAACCGTGTCTCTGGGGCTGGTGAGATTTGCTAATATCGATCCACTGGTCGCCGTAGCGAAAGCGCTATTCGCTATACCCTCACCGCAAGACATCTGTATACATTACTGTGTTTATCACAGTCGGCATCCCCTGATGATTCGTTCAGCCATTGAAGCGTGCCTGGACGAGGCATTTACTCGTCATCAGCCTGCCAGGCTCTGGCAGCATCCGGATATTGAAAAAGCGCTTCTCAGTCGCCCGGAAAAGCATCATCTTTTCGTGGTGCTCGGTACCTCCGTGATGGAGGTCGGACGTGACTGGGATGCCTGCTGGGGCATTATTGAACCCAGCTCGATGCGCTCCATCATTCAGTTTGCAGGCCGTATCCAGCGCCATCGTCGTCAGGTTCCAGAGAGTGAGAACCTGGCGATCCTCAGCCACAATATTCGGGCGTTACGAAACCAATCCCCGGTCTTTTGCAAACCCGGGTTTGAAGATCGCGCCAATCCTTTATCCGACTACGACATGCTTAAGCTACTGCCGCCGCAGGATTACCAGACTATCAATGCGCTACCGCGGATTTTGGCGGCTAAGGGCGACAATAAGTTGGCGCAGTTGGAGCATACGCGACTTCATAGAGAATTACTTAATAGCAAGAGCAAGCGGTTGATTGGTGCGGACTGGTGGCGGCGCTCTCTTAGCTGGTGCGGCTGGATGCAGCGCAAAACGCCGTTCCGTCAGTCGCAGCCTGAGAAAACCTATTTTCTTCATATGAATGATGAAGATAGCAAACCATACTTTGCTTTTTATGCTGACGACAGCAGCGTTAAACCTTCAGGTAATTTTAAGCTGCAATCGCTGGAGTTTGCCGACGGTGTGGCCTGTTGGGGAACCGTGGATTACCAGCAGGCGATGCTGGCGCTGGCGGAAGCGCAGGGTATTGAAATCGATCGTGTGGGAGCGATATTTGGCGAAATTCGGGTGCCGGTAAATAGTCAGGAGGACGCAACCAGCGACTGGAATTACCACCCATGGTTGGGTGTGTTTCGCGCCCTCTAGCGAGGGCGCGAGCTGCTTGTACAGCAGTATATGTGAGATATACAGAAAAATGGAGTATGTATATTTCTAAGCTGCTTATTCGGCAGTGAGCATAATCATACTTGCTCGTGGCAGATAAATCCAATTTCTTATTTTAAAAATTGAGTACGTATAGGTTGATGTGTGGTGGGTGGGAGAGTATATTCTCTTCAACACCATCATGATGAGAGTGCAACCTATGAAAAACTTAAAAAATCTCTTAGTGCGTATTATTGTACCTTGTGCCGTATGCCTTCTTGTAATGAGGCCAATCAATGTACAGTTCAACACATTTTTATCATCTGGAACGCATTTACTGGATTCGATCGTAAAAATAGATCCCGGAAACAAATAATCAGGAAGGTGCAATCTTGGAGTGCGGACAACTCACAACATTCATCACCGACTACATCGCTTCACGAAGGCAGCCCAAATTAGAAGCCTTCGAGAAAGAAGCGGCGAAACGGTTGGCTCAGGGGGAGGATGCTGGCGCTATCGCGCAGGAGCGTCGGGATCTTGAAGTAAAGTATCAGCCGCGCAACTGGCTGACGGATGCGGCAAGGCGAGCGGGACAAATTAGCCTGGTGACCCATGCGGCGAAGTTTACTCACGGAGACTCGAAAAGCAGCAGCATTTATCGCGAAACGGCGGGGGACGAAGGTTATTTAAGTACGGCGACGCTAGCGAACGTGGTGGCGGATGCTGTGGGCAATGCGGCTGCCCTGGACGTAGCAAAGCTGCTGCAAACCGAAGTGGGCGGTGATTCGCTGCTGGCCTGCCTGAAACGTGGCGATCGTAGCCCTCTGATGGCCTTTGCCGAAAACGATGCTCAGCTGTCGCAGTGGATTGACGGTTTTACTCAGGCGTTAATTCCCTCTCAACCCGCCTCGCATAAGCTTGCCAAACAGATTTACTTTCCAGTCGATGGCGGCTATCACCTGCTATCTCCACTATTTGCCACCTCGCTGGCGCAGGCGATGCATGAAAAAATGGTGGCAGCACGATTTGGCGAACAAGCAAAAGACGCGCGTGAAGCTCACCGGGCGGGCAAATGGAATGCGCATCCTGATGTGCGCTATCCGAATGTTGCCGAAATGCATTTTGGCGGCACTAAACCGCAGAATATTTCGGCGTTAAATAGCTCGCGCGCTGGGCGGGTCTGGCTACTGCCATCGCAGCCTCCAAAATGGAGGATTCTGGATAAGGCGCCGCAAAATCTGGGTAATCTCTTTGCGTTACGTGGAGACTTTAACCGGGCGGCAACGGGTATTGTTTCCCGAATGGTTTTTCTGCTGAAAGAGAAGGCCGATAAAAATAATCGCCATATCCGCAGCGCGCGGGCGGGATATGTCGATGAGCTGATTGATTTGCTGTTTCTTCAGGCTGCGACATACCAGCAGGAAGCGTGGCAGGGATGGACGCTTTACAGCCCGGATTTACCGCTCCATCAGCAGCTATGGCTCGACCCCTGGCGTAGTAAAACAGACGAGACATTCCGCTCTGAGCGTGAAAAAGGCGACTGGCAGTGCAGCGTCGCGGATGACTTCGCTCGCTGGCTGAACTATCGCCTGAATAAGGCCCGCCTTGATGTCGGTATCGCCGAACGCCGTGAGTGGCGAACTCTGCGTCTATTTAGTCAACGGATGCGGACAATGGAAGCCATTGTGCAGGAGGCGCTGAAATGAGCTATCTGCTTTTATTGCCCCATATTCGCATCGAAAATGCGAACGCAGTAGCTGGATTAACCTGGGGATTCCCGGCGATTACTCACTTTTTAGGTTATGTTCACGCGCTTTCCCGCAGGGTGAGTGAATCTGGCGTCTCTTTTACCGGCTGCGCGGTGATTAGCCATGAGCACCATATTCAGGCCTATTCCTCCGGGCGTGACTATCAGTTCGCGCTGACCCGCAATCCGCTGACGAAAGAGGGGAAAACGGCTCCCTTTAACGAAGAGGGGCGAATGCATCTCACCGTCTCTTTGCTTGTTGAATGCCAGGGCGAAATCATCAACGGCGAATATGGTAAAGCGGCGCTCTGTTCGTCTCTACTTACGCTCAGCCAGAGCCACAAACTGGCTGGCGGCAGTATCGTGAGTATGCGCGAGCCTCAGATATTTAACGCGCCTGATGATGAAAGAAAGCTGCGCCAGATCCTCTGGCGTTTGATGCCGGGCTTTGTGCTCTGCGATCGCAGCGAGTGGCTGATAGAACATCATCGCCAGCTAAAGCAGCAGAGGCCGGAAAGCAGTTTACTGGATGCCTGGCTGGACTTCGCGGCGATCAAATATCAGGCCATTCAGCATGAACCGGAGGATAGCTTGAGCTGGGAGTTCCAGCCGAAACCGATGCCGGGCTATCTGGTGCCGCTGATGTGCGGATATCAACGTATTTCCCGACTATACGAGCCGGGAGAAGTGGCCAACGTTCGCGATACCACAATGCCGTTCGCCTTTACCGAGGCCGTTTATGGCATCGGTGAATGGCGAGGCTTACATCGTATAGCAGACCTTCAGCCGTTTATCTGGCGCTACCGCACGAGCGATACAGGTTACTACTGCTCTGCAATGCCCGTTACTGATGATGGTTTAACATTTAACGAAGATGACGATTTAGAATAAGGACATAACCATGGCAAAGGCTCCTGTCTCTGTAAAAACGGCCTCCGTACTGGCATTTGAACGCAAGCTAGCCACATCCGATGCGATGATGTATGCGGGGAGCTGGTTAGGTGATAGCTGGCAACCGATCGACATTCAGGAAAAAGCGGTTCGTGGAACCATCTCGAACCGGCTTAAAAATGCAATCGCCAGCGATTCAACAAAGCTGGATGCCGAGATCCAAAAAGCGAATCTGCAACGGGTGGACACGGCGGCGTTGCCCGTTGATGCTGACACCTTAAAAGTGGTGTTCACCCTGCGGGTGCTGGGGAATTTAGCGACACCATCGGTCTGTAATGATATGGCTTATCAGAATGCGATTCAGCAGACAATCGAGGGCTACATCAGCGAGCATGGTTTTACGGAATTATCTCGTCGCTATGCGACTAATCTCGCAAATGGACGTTTCCTGTGGCGCAACCGCATTGGTGCTGAGCAGGTTCAGGTTAGCGTGAGCGCGCAGGAGCAGACGTGGGTATTCAACAGCCACGATTACTCATTACGTGAATTCTCTCAGGATGATGACGCGATAGCTTCCCTGGCGGCGCTGATCGAGAAAGGGCTGAGTGGCCAGGCTTGGGTGATGCTAACGGTTGAGGCGTTGGTACGTCTGGGCGCCGGGCAGGAGGTATTTCCGTCGCAAGAGCTGGTGCTGGATAGTAACAGTAGTAAAAGTCGCGTGCTGTATCAGGTTGCGGGCATTGCCGGGATCCACTCGCAGAAAATCGGCAATGCGTTGCGCACCATCGATACCTGGCATCCAAAAGTCGATGAGCTGGGGGCAATTGCGGTAGAGCCGTACGGCTCGGTAACCAGCCGCGGGATGGCCTGTCGTCAGCCGAAGGATAAATTGGATTTTTATACCCTGCTGGATAGCTGGGTGACGAAAGGCGTTAAGCCTGACGTTGAACAGCAACATTATGTCATGGCGGTTCTTATCCGAGGTGGTGTATTTGGTGAGAAAAGCGAATAAGGGGCAGGTATGGACTATTTCCTGGATATTCGCGTCCTGCCTGACCCGGAATTTGGCGAAGAGATGCTTATGGCCGCACTGTTTGCGAAACTGCACCGTGCTTTAGGATCCAGAGGTAAAGGGGATATTGGCGTCAGTTTCCCTGAGTTTTCCAGCAAACCGGGGCCATTATTACGTTTACATGGCGACGAATCTGCACTGTGCGCTCTGGAAGAAACGCTCTGGCGTAAAGGTCTTAATGATTATTGTCAGCGTGGGGCAGTAATGCCAGTGCCGGAAATAAAAGGATGGCGTTGCGTCAGTCGGGTACAGGTAAAAAGCAGCCCCGAGCGGCTGATGCGCCGTTCGGTGAGAAAAGGCTGGCTGACACAGGATGAAGCAGATACGCGGTTGCTCACCATGCGGAGGCAATCGATAACACACCCCTGGCTCAATATGAAAAGCCTCTCTAATGGGCAGGGATTTCCGCTATTTATTTGTCACGGTGAGTTGCTGACACAACGCGTCACGGGAACATTCAGCAGTTACGGTCTGAGCCATGTCGCTACCATCCCCTGGTTTTAGCGTTTTGGTGAGAGCTTTATTGTCAGTGTTAAAACGAACTATAACCGGCGCTGTCTTTCGCGCCGGTTATCCGATTACTATTCAGAAACCCTTTTTTATTACGAACCACTATCTTATTGATTTTACAAAGTGGTTTTTTAGGATCTAGAAAAAGGGATTATGGAGAAGGGCGCTTTTTTATCAAAATAAATCAATGTGTTGTGATGATTTTGCTGCAGTTCACTGCCGTACAGGCAGCTTAGAAACCGATTGAACTCAGCCAGCCAGCTCTCGTAATGTTCACTGCCGTACAGGCAGCTTAGAAAATAATCCAGGCATTGAATCAGAAAAGGTGATGGTTCACTGCCGTACAGGCAGCTTAGAAACCATTCATCGCGGGTAACGGTGGCAGCGAGTAGTTCACTGCCGTACAGGCAGCTTAGAAAACCTATCAGAGATTTTGTCGTGAGCTGGAAGCGTTCACTGCCGTACAGGCAGCTTAGAAAGCCCGAAACTGGGGCAGGTGCTGGCCGCGACCGTTCACTGCCGTACAGGCAGCTTAGAAAAGGTGCAAGCGTGTAAAACTTAACGCCAGCAGGTTCACTGCCGTACAGGCAGCTTAGAAAAGTATGTCCATAACAGACAGTCCAGACACCCAGTTCACTGCCGTACAGGCAGCTTAGAAACGGCCACTTCTGCGATTTTTGTGGTACCCAGCTGTTCACTGCCGTACAGGCAGCTTAGAAAAAGTACAAAGAGCAGCGCGATAAAGCCACTGAGTTCACTGCCGTACAGGCAGCTTAGAAAGCTGCGGCCCTGCGGCCTAACATCAACCAACCGTTCACTGCCGTACAGGCAGCTTAGAAATGCCCGACTCACCGTCTACCACAATATGTAGTGTTCACTGCCGTACAGGCAGCTTAGAAAATCCACAACAGCCAGGCATCACGCTGTTCTACGTTCACTGCCGTACAGGCAGCTTAGAAAATATTGCGCAGAATCCACAGCCGGTTCTCAGTGTTCACTGCCGTGCAGGCAGCTTAGAAATACGGAAACGCCGTCAATATTGAAGCGGCGACGTTCACTGCCGTGCAGGCAGCTTAGAAACACCAGAAAGGGAAGTGTATATAGAGGCCGAATATTGTCGGCTTAAATAAGTTGCAGGGCGCTCATTTGAGTATCCTTTCACGCTAAGACAAGCCGAACATTGCTTTATAAGCACAGAGAAACGGTCGTCAAAGCTAAAGAAGGAAAGGGCGAAAGAATAAAAGAAATGAAAAGACCGGGAATTATCCCGGCCTTCAGCATCTGGCGCTTTAAGCGCGAAAACGATCAGCGACTACGGAAGACAATGCGGCCTTTGCTCAGGTCGTACGGGGTCAGCTCAACAGTCACTTTGTCGCCCGTCAGAATGCGGATGTAGTTTTTACGCATTTTACCGGAAATATGCGCAGTTACCACGTGACCGTTTTCCAGTTCTACGCGGAACATAGTGTTAGGCAACGTATCAAGTACGGTGCCCTGCATTTCAATATTGTCTTCTTTGGCCATCTAGTCCTCTGGGGTATCACTACCGTAGTTTTGAACCGGCAAGATAATGCCGAAGTTCAGCAAGTATGTAAAGTTTTACGTCAAATCACCGAAGTAGTTTTGGCGCATTACCCGGAATTCACGCGGATAAACCGGGTGACAGGCGCAAACGTAAAGGGGGAGTGACAGAACGATGGGCGTTATCTGACTCTTATTATTCCCAAACGGCGGCGGGGCAACGGGCAGAAGCTACTCTACCGCGCAATTATAACATCCTGACAAAAAATGTGCTGAAAACATTTATGCTTCACCGGCAAATAGTGCCCTTGGTACCCAGAATCGTTCTGGCAAACGGTAGGTTCGCAGCACAGAGAGATAGTCGAGGTAATCGCGGCGAGGTATTTCGACAGCGCCGAGAGAAGCCGTATGTTTATTTAGCACCTGACAGTCGATTAATTTTCCACCATCCTGCGAAAATGCCTGACTAAACACCAGCAGTGCGGTTTTGGACGCGTTTTCGGCACGGCTGAACATCGACTCACCGCAAAACAGGGCGCCCTGCGCGACGCCGTACATACCGCCGACTAATCTATCCCCCTGCCACACTTCAACAGAATGAGCGTGACCCAGTTCATGTAACTGGTGATAAGCCTGTACGATGCCCGGCGTTATCCATGTCCCCTCATCGCGATGATCGGCGCAGCCTTCGATAACCTGACCGAAGGCGTGATTCAACGTGACGAGATAAGGAGAGCGCTGGTGAAAGCGCTTCATGCTGCGGCTGAGATGAAATTTTTCCGGCCACAGAACCGCCCTTGGATCGGGTGACCACCATAAAATGGGGTCGCCGGGCGAAAACCACGGAAAGATACCGCGCTGATAGGCCATCAGTAACCGCGCCGGGCTAAGATCGCCGCCCAGCGCTAACAGGCCATTTGGTTCGCGTAAAGCGCCTTCCGGGGAGGGGAAGGCGATGGAATGATGTGAGAGCTGAACCAGCCGCATTTTTACCTCAACGCATCAGGCAATGATTCAATAGTAGCCTACAGGCGCTGCTTAAACTGGTAGTATCGCCCTTGTTCAGCCAGCAGTTCTGCGTGACTACCTTGCTCAATAATCTTCCCGTTGTCCATGACAATTATCTGATTAAAGCGCGCGAGTCCGCGCAGACGGTGAGTCACCATCAGCACGGTTTTTTCACGCATCACTTCCGCAAGTAGATCAAGTATTTGGCTTTCGGTTGTCGCATCAAGGCCTTCGGTAGGCTCATCAAGCAACATGAGCGGCGCGTCATGAAGCAGGGCGCGGCCGATAGCCAGCCTGCGTAACTCACCGCCGGAGAGCTGACGGCCCCCTTCTCCCAGCCAGCTATTCAGGCCGCTATCTTCCAGTAGTTTTGCTAAACCGACGCGTTCCAGCGCTTCTGCAAGCCGGGCATCGCTGGCAGAAGGAGAGGCCAGCAGCAGGTTATCACGCAGCGTGGCGCTGAACAGATGCACGCGCTGCGGTACGACGCTCATCGCCTGACGCAGCGTCGCCTCGTTAAGCTGCGTCAGCGGCTGATTATTGAGTAGGATTTCCCCGCGATCCGGATCCCAGGCGCGGGTCAGCAGCTGTAACAGGGTTGATTTGCCGCAGCCAGTTCGTCCCAGAATAGCGATATGCTCTCCGGCTTTAACCTGCAATGAGACTTTTTCAAGCGCGGGGGAGGGCTGTTGTGGATAGCTAAACGTGACCTGACTGAGGCTTAACGATACCCGTTCCAGATTCTGACCTTCACCCTGAGCAAAGGTCACCTCAGGCTCTTGTTCAGTAATTTGCGTAATACGTGTTGCTGAAGCGATAACTTGCCCCAGATGCTGAAATGCGCCAGTGACCGGTGCGAGCGCTTCGAACGCCGCTAACGCGCAGAACACAAACAGAGCAATCAGGGCTCCAGGCTGAGTGTTACCGCCAACGTCCGCAGAGGCGAGCCACAGCATGGCGATAATCGCAATGCCGCCAATCAGCAGCATTAATGCCTGAGAAAGAGCGGTGAGTTCAGCCTGGCGGCGCTGTGCATCCAGCCAACGAAGTTCTGTTTTTTCCATCTGCTGCCGGTAGCGATCGCTGGCATTGAATAGCATAAGTTCTGCCTGCCCCTGAAGCCATGAGGTCAGCTGCTGGCGATACTGCCCGCGCAGCTGGGTCATGTTTTCCCCTGCGGGTTTACCGGCGCGATAGAACAGCGGCGGCAGCACCAGCAGAGTGAACAGCATAATGCCGCCGAGGGTCAGGGCCAGAGTGACGTCCAGCACGCTCAGACCTAAGGTGACAACGAGGATCACCACAAGGGCCCCTACCAGCGGTGATATTACGCGTAGGTAGAGATGATCCAGGGTGTCGACATCAGCAACAACCCGGTTGAGCAACTCACCTTGACGAAAGCGAGCCAGTCCGGCAGGGGATAGCGGTAGCAGTTTACTGAAGGTAAAAACGCGCAGGTGCTGAAGGACGCGGAAGGTAGCGTCATGGCTAACCAGACGCTCAAAGTAGCGGCCAGCAGTACGAATAATCGCCGCGCCGCGCACCCCGGCGGCAGGCAGCATATAGTTGAAGCTGTAGATACCCGCGACGCCAACGACGGCGGATGCTGAGAGGAACCAGCCGGAGAGCGTGAGTAAGCCAATGCTGGCCAGTAGCGTAACGATTGCCAGTACGATACCGAGCAACAACAGCCATTTGTGCCGTTTGTACAGCGCCAGGTAAGGCGATAATGCGCGCATTTAAATCTCCTCCTGACGATGGGCGAGCAGGGTCGCGAAGGGGCCGCTTGCGGCCGCCAGCTGCGAATAACTTCCTTGCTCAACAATCTGACCATCCTGCATAACCCAAATTTCATCCCAGTCAGCAAGACCTTCCAGCTGGTGGGTAACCATTAACGTAGTTTGCTGAGTTGATGCATTAGTCAGCGCCTGCATCACTCGCTGTTCGCTGTGGGCATCCAGGCTGGCGGCTGGCTCGTCCAGCAGCAGCAGACGACAGGGGACCAACAGTGCCCGCGCGACGGCGACACGCTGAGCCTGCCCGACAGACAGGCGGCCCGCCTGATCGCCAACCGGTGTGTCAATACCTTGCGGCAGAAGAGAAAGGAATTCACTAACCCAGGCTTTGTCCAGAGCAAGCTGCAGCTGAGCGTCAGTGGCGTCAGGGCATGAGAGCAGAACGTTTTCGCGCAGCGTCGCCGCAGGCAGCTGCGGATTTTGCCCAACCCAGCTCAGAAGACGACGCCAGCGGTCGGTATCCAGGCTCTTTAACTCTACGCCGTTTACCTTGAGAGAGCCGTCATAGGGAAGAAAACCGGTTAACGTATTCAGTAGCGAGCTTTTGCCCGAGCCGCTTTGCCCTACCAGTACCACTCGTTCGCCGGCGTGTAAGGAAAAATTCAGCGGCCCGGCCAGCACTTTACCCTCAGGGGATTTGATCAGCAGATCGCGAGCTTCAAGGCTTATCATTTCATTGTCGCTTAATACCTTTTCTCCCCGCTCAGACTGGGCCAGAGGTGTTTCCATAAAGGTCTTCAGGCTGTCAGCAGCGCCGATAGCCTGCGCTTTAGCATGATAAAAGGTGCCAAGATCGCGCAGCGGCTGGAAAAACTCAGGGGCCAGAATTAGTGCGAGGAATCCGGACATCAACGTCACGCCAACCCCGTAATGGCCAAAGTTGAGCTCTCCCAGATAGGAGAAACCAAAGTAAACGGCGACCAGCGCAATAGACAGCGAAGTAAAAAACTCCAGTACGCCTGAGGAGAGAAACGCCAGGCGCAGTACTTCCATTGTCCGCTGGCGGAAATCCTGAGAGGCTTCGCGGATGTTTTCCGTTTCTGCTTGACCACGATGGAAGATTCTCAGGGTTTCCATGCCTCGCAGACGATCGAGGAAATGGCCGCTCAAACGCGCCAGTGCGAGAAAGTTACGTCGGTTGGCATCTGCCGCTCCCATTCCCACCAGCGCCATAAATAGCGGAATTAGCGGCGCAGTACCCAGCAGAATAAGCGCTGCCGCCCAGTTAGATGGGAAGATAGTGATAACAATCAGCAAGGGTACGCAGGCGGCCAGCGTCATTTGCGGCAGATAACGAGCATAGTAGTCGTGCATATCGTCGATCTGCTCAAGGATCAGCGTTGCCCAGCTACCGGCGGGTTTCCCCTGTATCCATGCGGGTCCCGCCTGCTGTAAGCGATCCAGAACCTGACGGCGGATCTCAAGGCGGATATGCTGACCCGCCTGAAAACCGACCCTTTCACGCAGCCAGGTTACCCAGGCGCGAAGTACAAAGACCAGCACCAGTAACGTAAAGGGCAGCAGCAGCGCCGTCGCGGGAATATTTTCCATAATCATGCGATGGAGGATTCGCGCCAGGAACCATGCCTGAGCAACGATTAACAGGCCGCTAACGACGCCGAGGGCGCGGGAAATCATCAACCAGCGACGGGAGATAATGCTTTGATCTTTTAACCAACGGGTTAACTCTTGTTGACGGGTTTTATTCATTGCGCGCTTAGCAGGTGTAGTTATGAGTTTTTGTGGGCACGGCAATGGTACAACGAGGTAAAAATAAAGGCGACTTTTCGTCGCCTTATTTACCTTTGTTACTGACTTGTAAAGATTATTTGCAAGCGTCGGCTAAACCATCCAGATAACGCTCAGCGTCCAGCGCAGCCATACAGCCGGTACCAGCGGAGGTAATCGCCTGACGGTAAATGTGATCCATCACGTCACCTGCGGCAAAAACGCCCGGAATGCTGGTCTGGGTGGCGTTGCCGTGGATGCCGGACTGGACCTTAATGTAGCCGTTTTCCAGCTCCAGCTGGCCGGCAAAAATTGCCGTATTCGGGCTGTGGCCGATAGCAACGAAAAGCCCCGCGACTTCCAGAGATTCAACGTTGTCAGCATTTTGCGTATCGCGCAGACGCAAGCCGCTCACGCCCATCTGGTCACCGGTTACTTCTTCCAGCGTACGGTTGGTATGCAGTACGATATTGCCGCTTTCCACTTTGTCCATCAGACGTTTTATGAGGATTTTTTCCGCACGGAAACCGTCACGACGGTGGATCAGATGCACTTCGGAAGCGATGTTGGACAGATACAGCGCCTCTTCTACGGCAGTATTGCCGCCGCCGATCACGGCAACTTTCTGGTTACGATAGAAGAATCCGTCGCAGGTTGCGCAGGCCGAAACGCCGCGGCCTTTAAATGCTTCTTCTGATGGTAATCCCAGATAACGCGCTGACGCACCGGTGGCAATGATCAGGGCATCGCAGGTGTATTCAGCGCTGTCGCCTGACAGACGGAAGGGACGATTTTGCAGGTCCACGCTGTTGATATGGTCGAAAATAATTTCAGTATCAAACTTGGTGGCATGTTCGTGCATGCGCTCCATCAATAACGGACCGGTCAGATCGTTAGGATCGCCTGGCCAGTTTTCCACTTCAGTGGTGGTGGTCAGCTGACCCCCCTTTTCCATACCGGTAATCAATACCGGCTGCAGATTTGCGCGCGCTGCGTAGACCGCAGCGGTATATCCCGCAGGTCCAGAACCAAGAATAAGCAGTTTACTGTGTTTGGCCGTGCCCATGAGATCCTCGTAATTTATTGGCATACATGGGCTGGATTGTAGGGAATTTGTTGTCGTAAAAAAAGAGCAGGGCAGTTTTGTTAACGATATGTGCAATAGAAGCTGCCGATTAATTGGCGATTTAACGAACGAACAATATAACTAATTCTACTGTCAGCAGGACAATTATAAGAGGAAAACATGAGAATCAACGGGTGAGGATAATGAATATCTGGCATCTTGTACTAAAAATCGATGTTTTGCTTTGACAATCCCCTGTGCTTTTGCGAAAACATTCATGGAAGAAGAAAAGCAGTGTTTCGCGTGTGGCGAATTTTCATGCACGCAAATGCCATTTTTATCCGGGTTAGCGAAATCTACGCATGGTGTGGACAGACGCCATGCGTGATGTCGGTAACTGCCGTCAGGCAACGGGCTTCTCACGTACCCCTGGGTTACCCATTGTCGTACGGGTAGCAACAGGATGGACTCTGACAGTGAAGGCTCAGAGTCGGAACAGGAGTAGGGAAGGAATACAGAGAGACAATAATAATGGTAGATAGCAAGAAGCGCCCTGGCAAAGATCTCGACCGCATTGATCGTAATATTTTGAATGAATTGCAAAAAGACGGGCGTATTTCCAACGTCGAGCTTTCTAAACGGGTAGGACTTTCTCCGACGCCTTGCCTTGAGCGCGTGCGTCGACTGGAAAGGCAGGGTTTTATTCAGGGCTATACAGCGCTGCTCAATCCGCATTATCTGGATGCATCACTTCTGGTATTTGTTGAGATTACTCTGAATCGTGGCGCGCCGGATGTGTTTGAGCAATTTAACTCCGCTGTGCAAAAACTTGAAGAAATTCAAGAGTGTCATCTGGTTTCCGGGGATTTCGACTACCTGTTGAAAACCCGCGTACCGGATATGTCAGCGTATCGTAAGTTACTGGGCGAGACCTTGCTGCGCCTGCCGGGCGTAAACGACACCCGTACCTACGTGGTAATGGAAGAAGTTAAGCAAAGTAATCGTCTGGTAATCAAGACGCGCTAACACGGAACAGGTGCAAAATCGAAGTAGTTTGATTACACTCCTGTTAATCCATACAGCAACAGTGCCGGGGAGACCCGGCACTGTTGTCCGTTTTAGCCGAAGGCAGGAAACAGCCTGATACCTGGAGAGCCTTTCTTGAGCCAGGAATACACCGAAGACAAAGAAGTCAAATTTACAAAGCTTAGTAGTGGGCGCCGGCTCCTTGAGGCGTTACTCATTCTTTGCTCTCTTTTTGCCATCTGGTTGATGGCGGCCTTACTCAGCTTTAATCCCTCGGATCCTAGCTGGTCGCAAACGGCGTGGCATGAGCCGATTCACAACATCGGCGGGACGCCAGGCGCCTGGCTTGCCGACACGCTATTTTTCATCTTTGGCGTAATGGCCTATACCATCCCGATCATCATTATCGGCGGCTGTTGGTTTGCCTGGCGTCATCAGGAAAATGACGAGTACATTGATTATTTCGCCGTCTCGCTGCGTTTGATCGGCGCGCTGGCGCTCATTCTTACTTCCTGTGGACTGGCCGCTATCAATGCTGACGATATCTGGTACTTCGCCTCCGGCGGAGTGATTGGCAGCCTGCTAAGCACGACCCTACAACCGCTGCTGCACAGCAGCGGCGGGACCATCGCGCTCTTGTGCATCTGGGCGGCAGGACTGACGCTGTTTACCGGCTGGTCCTGGGTTAGCATCGCAGAAAAACTCGGCGGCATGATTCTGTCTGTTCTCACCTTCGCCAGTAACCGTACTCGTCGTGACGATACGTGGGTTGATGAAGAGGAGTATGAAGATGATGAAGACGAATATGAAGATGATGAATCGCCGAAACCGCAAGGCTCGCGTCGTGCGCGGATTTTACGCAGCGCTTTAGCCCGCCGCCAGCGGCTGGCCGAGAAGTTTTCTAACCCGATGGGACGTAAAACTGATGCCGCGTTGTTCTCCGGTAAACGGATGGATGATGCCGAAGAAGTTCAATACAGCGCCGGTGGGGCGCCTGTTGCTGCTGACGATGTCCTTTTTTCCGGTTCCAGCGCAGCGCGTCCGGCGAATGCTGATGATGTTCTTTTCTCCGGAACCAGTGCGGCACGCCCGGGTGATTTTGACCCCTACGATCCTTTGTTGGATGGTCATAGCATTGCCGAACCGGTGGCTTTAGCCGCTCAGGATACCGGCGCACCGCAAGCATGGTCCGAACCACAGCCGGGATATGAGGCTCAGCCCGTCTATCATCCGGACCTTGCTAACCAGCCGCAGCACGCTTTTCAGGCTCAGCAGATGCCGGTCCAGCAGCCGGGATATCAGCCAGAACCGGCTTACCAGCCGCAGCATGCGTATCAGCCTGAGCAGGCTCCGGTCCCGCAGCCGGGCTATCAGCCAGAACCGGCTTACCAGCCGCAGCATGCGTATCAGCCAGAGCAGGCTCCGGTCCAGCAGCCGGGCTATCAGTCAGAACCGGCTTACCAGCCGCAGCATGCGTATCAGCCTGAGCAGGCTCCTGTACCGCAGCCGGGCTATCAGTCAGAACCGGCTTACCAGCCGCAGCATGTGTATCAGCCTGAGCAGGCTTCGGTCCAGCAGCCGGGCTATCAGCCAGAACCGGCTTACCAGCCGCAGCACGCGTATCAGCCTGAGCAGGCTCCGGTCCAGCAGCCGGGCTATCAGCCAGAACCGGCTTACCAGCCGCATCGTGCGTATCAGCCTGAGCAGGCTCCGATCCAGCAGCCGGGCTATCAGCCAGAGCCGGCTTACCAGCCGCAGCACGTATATCAGCCGGAGCACAATCCGGTACCGCAGCCTGAACCTTACGCACCGGTGTCAGCCGTCGAGCCTGAACCTGCGCAAGAGGAAGTGAAGCCTCAGCGTCCGCCGATGTACTACTTCGAAGAAGTGGAAGAGAAACGCGCGCGCGAACGCGAGCAGCTTGCTGCATGGTATCAACCGATTCCAGAGCCGGTCAGTCCGGTTGCCACCAAACCGATTTCGCCTCCGCCGTCATCGTCAGTTGATATTGCCACAGTGAGCACGCTGGCCGCCGGAGTTCATCAGGCTACGGGGGCTTCCTCTGCAACCACAGCGGCGGCCTCGACGGTATCAGCGGCATCCAGCACTGCGCCATTGTTTAGCCCGGCTTCCGGCGGCCCTCGTGTCCAGGTGAAAGAGGGCATTGGCCCAAAACTGCCGCGTCCAAATCGTGTTCGGGTACCCACGCGCCGTGAGCTGGCCTCCTATGGCATTAAGCTGCCTTCGCAGAGGTTGGCTGAAGAACGTGCGCGTCAGGCCGAACATCAGCATTATGCTGATGATTCGCTGACGGATGAGGAAGTTGCTGAGCTTGAGCAGGACGAGCTGGCGCGTCAGTTCGCGGCTGCGCAGAATGAGCGTTATGGTGAGAGTTACGCGACGGAAGTGGATAACGAGGATGAGGATTCTGCCGCTGAAGCAGAGCTTGCCCGCCAGTTTGCCGCTTCTCAACAGCAGCGCTACGCCAGCGAGCAACCGCCAGGATCGCATCCGTTCTCTGCCGCTGATTACGAATTCTCGCCGATGAAAGCGTTAGTTGATGATACGCCGAGCGAGCCTGTCTTCACGCCGATGCCGGAAGTGCCGCAGCCTGCACCGCAGTATCAGCAGCCGCCACAGCATTCTCAGCCCGTACATCATCAGCCAAGCGCGCATCAGCAGATGTCTCAGCAGCCGCAAAATGCGCAACAGCAGGCGATCCAGCATTCGCAGATGCCTTCACAAGCTCAGCACATTCCTGGCGGCTATCCGCAACAGCAGGCTCCGCAGGGGCATGTTCCGCAGCAGCCAATCGCGCAGCCGGAAAGCCTTATTCACCCGCTGTTGATGCGTAATGGAGACAGTCGCCCGTTACAGAAACCGACTACGCTTTTACCGTCTCTTGATCTGCTTACGCCGCCACCGGCTGAAGTTGAGCCGATAGACACTTTTGCGCTTGAGCAGATGGCGCGTCTGGTTGAGGCTCGTCTCGCCGACTTCCGCATTAAGGCTGATGTGGTGAACTACTCGCCCGGCCCGGTCATCACTCGCTTTGAGCTTAATCTGGCTCCAGGCGTCAAAGCGGCGCGTATTTCCAACCTGTCGCGAGACCTGGCCCGTTCTCTGTCCACCGCCGCGGTTCGTGTGGTGGAGGTTATTCCGGGTAAACCGTACGTTGGTCTGGAACTGCCGAATAAAAAGCGTCAGACCGTGTACCTGCGCGAAGTGCTGGATAACGCGAAATTCCGCGATAATCCATCACCGCTGACCGTGGTTCTCGGCAAGGATATCGCTGGTGAACCTGTTACCGCCGATCTAGCGAAGATGCCGCACCTGCTGGTGGCGGGTACTACCGGTTCCGGTAAGTCCGTTGGGGTCAACGCCATGATCCTCAGCATGCTCTACAAAGCGCAGCCGGAAGATGTGAAATTCATCATGATTGACCCGAAAATGCTTGAACTGTCGGTCTATGAGGGAATACCGCATCTGTTGACGGAAGTCGTGACGGATATGAAAGACGCGGCCAACGCTTTGCGCTGGAGCGTAAATGAAATGGAGCGTCGGTATAAACTGATGTCGGCGCTGGGCGTGCGTAATCTTGCGGGTTACAACGAGAAGATTGCTGAAGCCGCGCGTATGGGCCGGCCAATCCCGGATCCTTACTGGAAGCCCGGCGACAGCATGGATGCGACGCATCCGGTACTGAAAAAAGAGCCTTACATCGTTGTGCTGGTCGATGAGTTTGCCGACCTGATGATGACCGTCGGCAAGAAAGTGGAAGAGCTGATTGCGCGTCTGGCGCAGAAAGCGCGCGCCGCAGGCATCCACCTGGTGCTGGCAACCCAGCGACCATCGGTGGACGTTATTACCGGCCTTATCAAAGCCAACATTCCAACGCGTATCGCCTTTACCGTATCAAGTAAAATTGACTCGCGTACTATTCTTGACCAGGGGGGAGCAGAGTCTCTGCTCGGGATGGGGGATATGCTCTACTCCGCGCCTAACTCGACTATCCCTGTGCGCGTGCACGGCGCTTTTGTGCGTGATGAAGAAGTTCACGCCGTGGTGCAGGACTGGAAGGCTCGCGGGCGTCCGCAGTATGTCGAAGGCATCACCTCCGATAGCGAAAGCGAAGGTGGCGGCGGTGGCTACGAAGGCGGTGAAGAGCTCGATCCGCTGTTCGATCAGGCGGTTAACTTTGTGACGGAAAAACGTAAAGCCTCCATTTCTGGGGTACAGCGGCAGTTCCGCATCGGCTATAACCGCGCCGCGCGTATCATTGAGCAAATGGAAGCTCAGGGTATTGTGAGCGAACAGGGTCATAACGGTAACCGTGAAGTGCTGGCTCCACCGCCCTTTGAGTAAGCGCAAAGTTGGGTAAATAAGTGAAAATCAGCCTGTTCTGCTGTTCCATCGCCGTTGATGGTTCTACATTAGCAGCAGACCAAGGCTCCCGCGTCGGGAGTGACGCACATTAAGGAATAACAATGAAAAAACTCGCAATCACCTGTGCATTACTGTCCAGTTTTGTTGTCAGCCAGGTTTGGGCGGATGCCGCCAGCGATTTAAAAAGCCGCCTTGATAAAGTGAGCAGCTTCCACTCCAGCTTTACGCAAAAAGTGACGGACGGCAGCGGTAACGCCGTGCAGGACGGACAGGGCGATCTCTGGGTCAAACGACCAAATCTGTTCAACTGGCACATGACCCAGCCGGACGAAAGCGTTCTGGTTTCTGATGGTAAAACGCTGTGGTTCTACAACCCGTTTGTTGAGCAGGCTACCGCTACCTGGCTGAAAGATGCGACCAGCAACACGCCGTTTATGCTGATTGCCCGCAACCAGGCCAGCGACTGGCAGAACTACAACATTAAGCAGAACGGCGATGATTTTGTTCTGACACCGAAAAACGGTAGCGGTAATCTGAAGCAGTTCACCATAAACGTGGGTCGTGATGGAACGATCCATCAGTTCAGCGCCGTGGAACAGGACGATCAACGCAGCAGCTATCAGCTGAAATCGCAACAAAATGGTGCCGTCGATGCATCTAAGTTCACCTTTACGCCGCCGCAAGGGGTTACGGTGGACGATCAACGTAAGTAGAGGCGAACGTGAGCAATCTGTCGCTCGATTTTTCCGATAATGCGTTTCAACCTCTGGCCGCCCGTATGCGGCCAGAAAATTTAGCGCAGTACATTGGTCAGCAGCATTTGCTGGCGCCGGGCAAACCCCTGCCGAGGGCGATTGAAGCCGGGCATCTGCACTCAATGATCCTCTGGGGGCCGCCGGGTACAGGGAAAACCACGCTGGCCGAGGTGATTGCGCGCTACGCCAGCGCAGATGTTGAGCGTATTTCAGCGGTTACCTCCGGGGTTAAAGAGATCCGCGAAGCTATCGAACGCGCGCGTCAAAACCGCAACGCGGGGCGCCGCACGATTCTGTTTGTCGACGAAGTCCACCGTTTTAATAAAAGCCAGCAGGATGCCTTTCTGCCGCATATCGAAGACGGAACCATCACCTTTATCGGCGCGACAACGGAAAACCCTTCTTTTGAACTCAACTCGGCGCTGCTCTCCCGGGCGCGCGTCTATCTGCTGAAGTCGCTGACCAGTGATGACATTGAGCAGGTGCTCAATCAGGCGATGAGTGACAAAACTCGCGGCTACGGCGGGCAAAATATTGTTCTGCCGGACGAGACGCGCAAAGCGATCGCCGACCTGGTCAACGGCGATGCGCGCCGGGCGCTCAATACGCTGGAAATGATGGCCGATATGGCCGAGACCGATGACGCTGGTAATCGTGTGCTAAAGGTTGAACTGTTGACCGAAATTGCCGGCGAGCGCAGCGCGCGTTTCGACAACAAAGGCGATCGTTTTTACGACTTAATCTCCGCGCTGCACAAATCGGTTCGCGGTAGCGCGCCGGATGCGGCGCTTTACTGGTATGCGCGAATTATTACCGCCGGAGGCGATCCGCTTTACGTAGCGCGGCGCTGCCTGGCGATTGCTTCGGAAGATGTAGGCAACGCCGATCCGCGCGCCATGCAGGTGGCTATTTCTGCCTGGGATTGTTTTACTCGTGTCGGACCGGCGGAAGGCGAACGAGCGATTGCTCAGGCCATCGTCTATCTGGCCTGTGCGCCAAAAAGCAACGCAGTTTATACCGCTTTTAAAGCGGCGATGGCTGATGCCCGGGAACGCCCTGATTACGACGTACCGGTACATTTACGCAATGCCCCAACCCGGCTGATGAAAGAGATGGGCTACGGGCAGGAGTATCGCTACGCGCACGATGAACCGAATGCTTATGCTGCCGGGGAGCAGTACTTCCCGCAGGAAATGGCGCAAACGCGCTATTATAAGCCGACAAACCGGGGGCTGGAGGGCAAAATAGGTGAAAAGCTCACCTGGTTAGCCGAACAGGATCAAAATAGCCCGATAAAACGCTACCGATAATTGAGGCGTTGCGGTAAGGTTGTCACACTATTTCCGTGGTCGCGCTCTGCGGCCATTTTTCTTTATTAATTCGATAAGCACAGGATAAGCATGCTCGATCCCAATCTGCTGCGTACCGAGCCAGACGCAGTCGCAGAAAAACTGGCACGCCGGGGCTTTAAGCTGGATGTAGATAAACTTCGCGCTCTGGAAGAGCGTCGTAAAGTTTTGCAGGTTCAAACTGAAAATCTGCAGGCGGAGCGCAACTCCCGATCGAAATCCATAGGCCAGGCGAAAGCGCGCGGGGAAGATATCGAGCCATTACGCCAGGAAGTGAACAAACTCGGTGAGCAGCTTGATGCGGCGAAAACCGAGCTGGACGCGCTGCTGGCGGAAATCCGCGATATCGCGCTGACTATCCCTAACATCCCGCACGATGACGTTCCGGCCGGTCGCGACGAAAACGACAACGTTGAAGTCAGCCGCTGGGGAACGCCGCGTGAGTTTGATTTTGACGTTCGCGATCACGTGACGCTGGGTGAAATGCACGGAGGGCTGGATTTTGCCGCCGCGGTGAAGCTGACCGGCTCTCGCTTTGTGGTGATGAAAGGCCAGCTTGCCCGCCTGCATCGCGCGCTGGCGCAGTTTATGCTGGATCTGCATACTGAACAACACGGCTACAGCGAAAACTATGTTCCGTATCTGGTTAACCAGGACACGCTGTACGGTACCGGTCAGCTGCCAAAGTTCGCGGGCGACCTGTTCCATACCCGTCCGCTGGAAGAAGAAGCTGACAGCAGCAACTATGCGCTGATCCCGACGGCGGAAGTCCCGCTGACCAACCTGGTTCGCGATGAAATCATCGATGAAGACGATCTGCCGATCAAAATGACCGCGCATACGCCTTGTTTCCGTTCTGAAGCCGGATCCTATGGTCGTGATACCCGCGGTCTTATCCGTATGCACCAGTTCGACAAAGTTGAAATGGTGCAGATTGTGCGTCCGGAAGACTCAATGGCGGCACTCGAAGAGATGACCGGCCATGCCGAGAAAGTACTGCAGCTGCTGGGACTACCGTATCGTAAAGTAGCTCTGTGCACGGGTGATATGGGCTTCAGCGCTTGTAAAACCTACGATCTGGAAGTGTGGGTACCGGCGCAGAATACCTACCGCGAAATCTCGTCCTGCTCTAACGTATGGGATTTCCAGGCGCGTCGTATGCAGGCGCGTTGCCGCAGCAAATCGGATAAGAAAACTCGTCTCGTACACACCCTCAACGGTTCTGGCCTTGCGGTTGGACGTACGCTGGTTGCGCTGATGGAAAACTATCAGCAGGCGGACGGTCGGATTGAGATCCCGGAAGTTCTGCGCCCGTATATGCGCGGCCTCGAATTTATCGGCTGATATTCGGTAATTTTCTTAAAAGCGCCTGCGGGCGCTTTTTTTTACTCCCTTCTTGATACCGGGCAATAATCAGCTCTGTGAATACACAGATACTCACTTTGGATTAACCAGCATAAAAATTAATAACGGTTAATTTCGCTATGTATTTTTATATATAGCGTATTCAATTAATTGTGAGCAACCAAAGCGAGTATCTATGAAAATCAAAACCCCCGATGCTTTACTGGCTGCCGAGGTGAGCCGGCGTGGTTTAATGAAAACCACGGCGATTGGCGGACTGGCGATGGCCAGCAGTGCTTTTACCTTACCCTTCACGCGTATTGCCCACGCTGCGGATAGCCTCATTCCCGCCAGCGAAACGGTCACCTGGAGCGCCTGTACGGTTAACTGCGGTAGCCGTTGTCCGCTGCGGATGCATGTGGTTGATGGTGAAATTAAATATGTTGAAACAGACAATACCGGCGACGATAGCTACGACGGCCTGCACCAGGTTCGTGCCTGCCTGCGTGGTCGCTCAATGCGTCGGCGTGTCTATAATCCAGACCGCCTGAAATATCCCATGAAGCGCGTTGGTAAACGCGGTGAAGGTAAATTTGAACAAATTAGCTGGGAAGAAGCGTTCGACACTATCGCCAGCAATATGCAGCGGCTGATTAAAGAGTACGGTAACGAATCTATTTATCTGAATTACGGCACCGGAACCCTCGGCGGTACCCTGACGCGCTCCTGGCCACCGGGTAAAACTCTGATTGCCCGTCTGATGAACTGCTGCGGCGGTTATCTGAACCACTACGGCGACTACTCTACTGCGCAAATCGCCGCAGGCCTGAACTACACCTACGGCGGCTGGGCCGATGGCAATAGCCCGTCGGACATTGAAAACAGTAAGCTTGTAGTGCTGTTTGGCAACAACCCGGGAGAAACCCGGATGAGCGGCGGTGGGGTAACCTACTACCTTGAACAGGCGCGGGAGAAATCCAACGCCAGGCTGATTATTATCGATCCGCGCTATACCGACACCGGAGCCGGCCGCGAAGATGAATGGATCCCGATCCGCCCCGGAACCGATGCCGCGCTGGTCTCCGCGCTGGCCTGGGTAATGATTAACGAGAATCTCGTTGACCAGCCTTTCCTCGACAAATATTGCGTTGGCTATGACGAAAAAACGCTGCCTGAAGGCGCGCCGGCCAATGGTCACTACAAGGCCTATATTCTCGGCCAGGGCAATGATGGCATAGCGAAAACTCCGGAGTGGGCATCAACGATTACCGGCATTCCTAAGGCGCGTATCGTGCAGCTGGCGCGTGAGATTGCCAGCGCTAAACCTGCCTATATTTCTCAGGGGTGGGGACCACAGCGTCATGCCAACGGAGAGCTGGTGTCGCGTGCGATTTCAATGCTGGCGATCTTAACCGGCAACGTTGGGATCAACGGCGGGAATACCGGCGCGCGTGAAGGTTCTTACTCGTTGCCTTTTGAACGTATGCCGACGCTAAATAATCCGGTCGAAACCAGTATTTCCATGTTTATGTGGACCGATGCAATTGAGCGCGGGACCGAAATGACCGCTCTGCGCGATGGTGTTCGCGGCAAGGATAAGCTCGATGTACCTATTAAAATGGTCTGGAACTATGCCGGTAACTGTCTGATAAACCAGCATTCAGAAATCAATCGTACCCATGACATCCTGCAGGATGACACTAAATGCGAAATGATTGTGGTCATTGATTGCCACATGACCTCATCGGCAAAATATGCCGATATCCTGCTGCCGGATTGTACGGCCTCGGAGCAGATGGATTTTGCCCTGGATGCATCCTGCGGCAACATGTCCTACGTTATTTTTGCCGACCAGGCCATCAAACCGCGTTTTGAATGTAAAACCATTTATGAGATGACAACAGAACTGGCGAAACGTATGGGCGTAGAGCAGCGTTTCACCGAAGGCCGGACCCAGGAAGAGTGGTTGCGTCATCTCTATGAGCAATCCCGTAAAGCGATCCCTGGGCTATTGCCGTTTGATGAATTCCGCAAGCAGGGGATATTCAAGCAGCGCGACCCGGAAGGTCATCACGTTGCCTATAAGGCTTTCCGTGAGGATCCTGTCGCCAATCCGTTAACGACGCCGTCAGGGAAAATTGAAATTTACTCCGCGCAGCTGGCGGAAATCGCGGCGACCTGGGAGCTTAAAGAAGAGGATGTAATCGATCCGTTGCCGATATACAGCCCTGGCTTCGAAAACTACAACGATCCGTTGGCTAAAAAGTACCCGCTGCAGCTCACCGGTTTTCACTATAAAGCGCGTACCCACTCTACCTACGGCAACGTTGATGTACTGAAAGCCGCATGCCGTCAGGAAATGTGGATCAACCCGCTCGATGCCCAGAAGCGCGGTATCGCTAATGGCGATCGGATCCGTATTTTCAACGATCGTGGTGAAGTGCATATCGAAGCCAAAGTGACCCCGAGAATGATCCCTGGCGTGGTCGCGCTGGGTGAGGGGGCCTGGTATAACCCGGATGCAGGTCGCGTGGATCAGGCGGGCAGCATTAATGTGCTGACCACCCAGCGCCCGTCGCCGCTGGCGAAAGGCAATCCATCGCATACCAACCTTGTCCAGGTTGAAAAGCTGTAAGGAGTAACCGATGACAACTCAGTATGGATTTTTTATTGATTCCGCCCGTTGCACCGGTTGCAAAACCTGCGAACTGGCTTGTAAAGACTATAAAAACCTCACGCCGGAAGTGAGCTTCCGTCGTATCTACGAATATGCCGGTGGCGACTGGCAAGAAGACAACGGCGTCTGGCAGCAGAACGTCTTTGCCTATTACCTTTCTATTGCCTGCAACCATTGTGAGGACCCTGCCTGTACTAAAGTCTGCCCGAGCGGGGCGATGCACAAGCGTGAAGATGGTTTTGTGGTGGTGGATGAAGATGTGTGTATCGGCTGTCGCTACTGTCATATGGCCTGTCCATACGGCGCGCCGCAGTACAATGCGACAAAAGGGCATATGACTAAATGTGACGGCTGCTACGAACGCGTTGCCGTGGGCAAAAAGCCGATTTGCGTGGAATCCTGCCCGCTGCGCGCGCTTGATTTTGGCCCAATTGAAGAGTTGCGTGAAAAGCACGGCCAGCTGGCTGCCGTTGCGCCGCTGCCTTCGGCCCACTTCACTAAACCAAGCATTGTGATTAAACCTAACGCCAACAGCCGCCCGTGTGGAGATACCACCGGATACCTGGCTAACCCGAAGGAGGTGTGATATGGGGAGTGGATGGCATGAATGGCCGCTGATAGTGTTCACGGTCTTTGGTCAGTGCGTTGTGGGCGGTTTTATTGTACTGGCTCTGGCGTTAATGAAAGGCGACCTGACGCGTGAACAGCAGCAGCGTGTAGTGTGGAGTATGTTTGGCCTGTGGGTACTGATGGGCCTCGGCTTTATTGCCTCAACTCTGCATCTTGGGTCGCCGATGCGCGCTTTTAACTCGCTGAATCGCTTTGGTGCTTCATCGCTGAGTAATGAAATCGCCAGCGGGGCGCTTTTCTTTGCTGTCGGCGGTATCGGCTGGCTTCTGGCGGTGGTCAATAAGCTACCATCAGGACTGCGTAATCTCTGGCTGGCCATGACTATGGTGCTGGGGGTTATCTTCGTCTGGATGATGGTCCGTGTTTATAACACCATTGATACGGTGCCTACCTGGTACTCAGTCTGGACACCGTTCAGTTTCTTCCTGACGATGTTTATTGGCGGTCCGCTGTTGGGGTATCTGCTGCTGCGCTTTGCGGGAGTTAACGGCTGGGCGATGCGTCTGTTGCCGGCGGTGACTCTGCTGGCGCTGGTAGTGAGCGTAATTGTGGTACTGATGCAGGGAAATGAACTGCTGACGATCCATAGTTCGATTCAGCAAGCTTCTGCGCTGGTGCCGGACTACGGCTCGCTAATGGCCTGGCGTGTCGTGGCGTTGGCGCTGGCTTTGGTATGCTGGATTGCTCCGCAGCTTAAGGGCTATCAACCCGCTTTACCCCTGTTAGGGCTGGCATTTGTGCTGGTACTGGTTGGCGAGATGATTGGCCGCGGCGTCTTCTACGGCCTGCATATGACCGTAGGGATGGCAATCGCCAGCTAATCGTTATTTATCGCGCCAGAATGATTATTTCTGGCGCGATAAAAAGTGCGGTCGATTCATGAAATATTTCTACCGATATTCCAGACTTAATTTTCCAATAAATTAATAAAAACAATAGAATAATATAAATATTTATTCTGTTGCCGATCCGCTGGATAAAAATCTTCTATCGTTCCCCCGCAAACCGCGTCAGGCCTGATTTCAGGTGGATTGACAATGTTTACAGCAGTGGCATGATGCGCACGAAATCTGAACTCCACCACGGTTGATATCCATGACCATCTATACCCGGCCAGTGCAAATGCTGCTCTGTGGCCTGCTTCTTTTGACCCTGGCGATAGCGGTTCTAAATACGCTCGTCCCGCTTTGGCTCGCCCATGAAAAGATGCCGACCTGGCAGGTCGGAATGGTAGGATCATCCTATTTTACCGGCAATCTGGTGGGAACTTTACTTGCCGGGTGGGTGATCAAGCGTCTGGGTTTTAATCGCAGCTATTACCTGGCATCAATTATCTTTGCCGTGGGTTGCGTTGGTCTTGGTATTACCCTGGGTTTCTGGAGCTGGTTCAGCTGGCGTTTTATCGCGGGCGTAGGCTGCGCGATGATTTGGGTGGTCGTTGAGAGCGCGCTGGTTTGTAGCGGCACTTCACGCAGCCGTGGCCGCCTGCTGGCGGCATATATGATGATTTATTACGTTGGTACGGTGCTGGGCCAGTTAATGGTCAGCAAGCTACCGACGGATTTGATGAGCGTTCTGCCCTGGGTAACGGCTCTGGCGCTGGCCGGTATTCTGCCCTTGCTGTTTGCCCGGGTGGTGAATCAGGCCGATGAACCGCGCGAACCGGCGCGTATCTGGCCGATGTTAAGGTTGCGTCAGGCACGTCATGGGGTTAACGGCTGCATTATTTCCGGGATCGTTCTTGGATCGCTCTACGGGCTGATGCCCCTGTGGCTCAACCATAAAGGTGTGAGTGATTCAGGCATCGGCTTCTGGATGGCCGTGATGGTGAGCGCTGGTATCGTTGGGCAGTGGCCAATTGGTCGACTGGCCGATCGTTACGGTCGTCTGATGGTCCTGCGCGTACAGGTGTTTGTCGTGATTCTCGGCTGCCTGGCGATGCTTAGCCAGGCCGCAATGGCGCCTGCGCTGTTTGTACTTGGCGCCTCGGGGTTCACGCTCTATCCGGTCGCTATGGCCTGGGCCTGTGAAAAAGTTGAGCGTCATCAACTGGTGGCAATGAACCAGGCGCTACTAATGAGCTATACCGTGGGCAGCCTGCTTGGGCCGACGCTGACCGCGATGCTGATGCAGAACTTCTCTGATAATCTGCTGTTTATCATGATAGCCAGCGTCTCATTCCTTTACCTGCTGACGCTGTTGCGTAAAGCAGGGCATCATCCTACGCCAGTGGCTCATGCCTGATTTTGTCAATAATAGCCAGGGGATATCTCCTGGCTATTATTAAGAAGCGGTAAGTGCCGTAAATCGGGTCTTATCCTGAACTGCTGCTCATTGTTATAACCTGTCCCCTTGCCCAGGCGCTGACAGAGTGAGATGAGCGCGATGCGGAATATCATTAAGGACATCAAATGCTGATTTTTACGATGGAAAGCGTAGCGAATAAACTATCGCAATACTTTATCTCATAGAGCGGCTACTCAAGCGGCGCCAGATTTTTGGGGATGGCATACTGTTTACCATCATAACGCAGGAGCCAGCTGGCTTTTCCGGATTTATCCTTCGACGTGCATTCATTATTGGCGTCAATATAGGCGGTGGATGCAACGCTTTTTTCACTGACCCGAATAGCGGCGTAACCATTGTGGGAAGCGCTATCTATGGCAAGGGTGCGTTTGCTGCTATTAAACTCTCCAGCACAGTTTCCGTCCCACTCACCGCTGTTCTCCTCGAGCAGGATCCCTTTTAACACAGTGCGTAGCTGGTTATTGTCAATTACGTACAACGACAGCACATCTTCACTGAAAGGATTTACTCGTGAACTACCGCTACGGGTAACATGCAGGCCAAAAGCGGTTTTCCCGGGGGCGACTTTCCAGCGCGCAGTATCAAGCATGATACCGGTAAGGCGAACCGCATCATCGCTCATCAGTTCTGGCAGCAGGAGTCGCTGCTTTACCTCCAGGCTTGCAGTATCAACCACCAGCAGTTGCAGATCGCCAGTGTGGTCATAATCAGTCTTTTCCGGGGACATAAGCGGCACTGCGGCCAGGGTTAGCTCAGGGTGGGCAGGCCAGACGCGACAAATAGCGCTTTGCGGCGAGCTACCCGTGATATCAATGACCTGATGACTGAGTGTGAACGCACCTTCGGCCGTTGGTTTCGCATCCGGCCAGGCGTGTTGGACGATGGCGCGGATATCGCAGCTGCTGGCGGCGTTCAGATACTGAGATGAAAGCAGTAAAATCCCTGAAATCAATAAACGCAAAGCTTCCTTTCCTGTGTTTTCCCTACCGGAATAACAAAACGGCTGCTCTGTCCGGCAGCCGTTTTGTTAAGACAAAATTTAATACATCACCTTATGACCATACTGCTCAAGAATACCTTTCACGCGTTCCATGGTCTCTTTCTTCGGCGGGTGGACGCCGTCCAGCTTATACTCTTCGCCCATCGCTACCCACTTATGTTTGCCCAGTTCATGATAGGGCAGCAGTTCGATTTTCTCGACGTTGCCCATGTCACGGGTAAACTCGCCCAGGCGATGCGCGGAATCATCATCATCGGACCAGCCCGGAACCACAACGTAGCGGATCCAGACGTTGATGTTTTTGTTTGACAGATAACGAGCAAACTCCAGCGTACGATGGTTTGAAACGCCAACCAGGTTCTGGTGAATTTCGTCGTTCATCTGCTTGAGGTCGAGCATCACCAGGTCGGTGACTTCCAGCAGTTCATCAATGACCGGATCGTAGCGGCGCACAAAGCCGTTGGTGTCGAGGCAGGTATGAATGCCTTCTTTCTTACAGGCGCGAAACCAATCGCGAACAAATTCGGCCTGCAGGATAGCCTCGCCGCCGGATGCGGTCACGCCGCCGCCGGAAGCGTTCATAAAGTGGCGATAGGTGACAACCTCTTTCATCAGCTCTTCGACGGTAATCTCTTTACCGCCGTGGGTATCCCATGTGTCGCGGTTATGGCAATAGAGGCAGCGCATCAGGCAGCCCTGGAAAAAAGTAATAAAGCGGATCCCCGGGCCATCGACGGTGCCACAGGATTCAAAGGAGTGAATGCGACCAATTGTTGACATTGCGGTGATATCTCCAGATTCGGCCCGTCCGGGGCCTGTGCATGCACAGCTCAAACCGGCTGTGTTAAGTCTGTTTTGGCTGTTATCCATAGAGTATAGACAGCGGACAAAAGAGACTGGGGCTGGAACGTATTGCTAAAAAGGCCCCACTTGCGTGGAGCCTTTATTGTACGCTTTTTACTGTACGATTTCAGTCAATACCATTACATGGTCTGAGTGAAGGTACGAGTAATAACGTCCTGCTGCTGTTCTTTAGTCAGGGAGTTAAAACGTACTGCATAGCCGGATACGCGGATGGTCAGCTGCGGATATTTTTCCGGGTTTTCCATCGCGTCGAGCAGCATTTCGCGGTTCATGACGTTGACGTTCAGGTGCTGACCGCCTTCGATGGACGCTTCGTGATGGAAGTAACCATCCATCAGGCCCGCGAGGTTAGTTTTACGCACTTCGTCGTCTTTACCCAGCGCGTTCGGAACGATAGAGAAGGTATAAGAGATACCATCTTTCGCGTAAGCAAACGGCAGTTTAG
>OEPS010000074.1_pt1 | contig 35708 bp, 38 predicted proteins | sample 1539411 | NCBI WGS metagenome assembly OEPS01 (sample SAMN02671747, study PRJEB22543) | soil metagenome | biome: bacteria | place: China:Hunan Province, Lengshuijiang City | collected 2012-10-15 | depth 0.08m m
TCACCGGCGACCCGTCGGGCGACTGGCTGTACCGGGCGCTGCACGCCACCGGGTTCGCCAGCCAGCCGGCCGCGACCGGCCCCGACGACGGCCTCACGCTGACCGACTGTTTCATCACCGCGGTCGTCCGCTGCGCCCCGCCGGACAACAAGCCGACCCCGCCCGAGCGGGACCGCTGCCTCCCCTACCTCGGCGCCGAGCTCCGGGAGCTGGCGTCGGTCCGGGTCATCCTTGCTCTCGGCGGGTTCGCCTGGGACGGGGTGCTGCGGGCGTTGCGAGCCGCCGGGCACGAGCTGGAGACCCCGCGGCCCCGGTTCGGCCACGGCGCGCAGCTGGAGGTTGGCCGCTACCAGCTCGTCGGCTCCTACCACCCCAGCCAGCGGAACACCGCGACGAAACTGCTGACCGAGCAGGCCCTGGAGGAGGTGTTCCGGACCGCCCGGTCGCTGCTCTAGTTTTCAGGCCGCAATGCCGGTCGCTACGCTTTTGTGAGTAAAAACGGTCATATATGCGCGGTTTTTGCACACAAAAAGATCTGGAAGGCGAACTAGGTCGCCGCCTCCACCGGGTCGAGGGCCGGTCTTGGGCCGGAGGAGGCACTGTCCCACCAACCGCCGGCCACTCCGGCCTGGATGGCCGCTCCCCGGGCGGCGGCGTACCCGGACCGGGCGACCAGCAGGGGCATCCGGACCGCTCGGCGCTTGGCTCGGAGCCAGGGACGGCTTACCGCTCCGCCGCCGATCACCAGCAACCGCCGGCCCTCCACCACGGTTGCGACCCGCTCAGCCGCCTCGGCGGTGCGGGCGGCGAGTGCCTCCAGCAAGCCGAGCCAGATCTCGCCCGGCGGGGCTCCGGGCAGGGCGCTGGCCGGATCGGCGGGGCGACCTGCGGCCTGCTCGATGAGCTGCGCCAGCCAATCGTCGATCCCCGCCGGCTGCGCCGCCCCTGCCGGCTGCGCCGCCGTGCCCGCCAGCGCATCCAGTGCGGCGAGCGAGCGGCCCAGCGCCCCGGCGGCGGCGGCCAGGACCAGGCCGGCCCGGGTCGCCCCGGTCATCCCCGCCCAACTCGCCCCGCCTGGGGCCACAGAAGCCGCCACCCGGAGCTCCAGCGCCTTGGCCATGTCCGGCAGCACCGGGGATGTCCCGACCACCGTCTCCGCCGTTCCCACCGAGTTCACCAGGTCGCCCGGTCGGGCACCGGCCCCGAGCATCCCGGCCAGGTGGTCGTGGCCCGCCAGCGTCACCGGGATCCCGGCGGGGAGGCCCCGGCCGGACCGGGTCCTGCCCATGACCGAGCCCGCCGCCAGCACCGGGGCGAACACCGCGGTGCTGAACCCCGCTGCCCGGGCGACCTCCTCCAGCCACCGCCGCTCGACGACGTCGTAGCAGCCGGTTCGTGAGGCCAGGGAATGCTCGGTCGCCGCCTCCCCGGTCAGCTCGTGCAGGCACAGCTCGGGGGCGCCGAGCCACCGGGCGACCGGGCCGATCCCGTGGCCGACCAGCCAGCCGAGCTTGGCGATCGTCGACACCGGACGCGGCCGCTGGCCAGTGCGGAGCCCGAGGGCATCGCCGAAGACCGACTGCAGATGCTCGGCGACGTCCGTGCCCCGAGGGTCGTGCCAGGCGACGATCGGGGCAAGCGGGCGCCCGTAGGCGTCGAGCGGGGCACCGCACTCGGCCATCCCGGCGATGCCGACGCTCGTGACCCGCCGTATACCCGGCTCCAGTGATGCCGCCAGGCCGGAAACCGTTGCCAGCAAAGCGTCCACGGCCATCTCGGTGCACCCGCCGGCGGAGCGGAACGGGGTGGGAGCGGTCGCCGCGCCGACCTCAGAACCGCTTCCGTCAACGAGCACCGCCTTGCACCGGCTGGTGCCCAGGTCGAGCCCGAGCAGGAGGTCGTCCATTACCGGCGTCATTTAAGCCGGTACCCTTGCCCGGTGGCCGGGCCCGGGGACCCATTCGAGGAGACGCAGGCTGCCATCTCCCTGCTCCGGGCGGAGCTGGGCATTGACTTCGTGCTCGCCCGGCGCCTGATCCGTGCCCTCCTCGACGATTCAGCGGTCCAGTCCGCCAACACGCTGGTCGAGTCCACCGGCATCCCCTACCGCCGGGTCCTGGAGCTGCTGAGGGCACTCGGCATTGAGGCGGTGAACGGCCTCGTCGAGGTGGCCCCCGACCGCCGCCGTGCGCTCGGCGCGGCGGTGATGGACGCGCCTCGGGCAGACCCGCCCACCCAGCTCCGGCCGTCGCCGGACCCGATGAGCGTCATCGAAGCCCTTGCCGCCGGGCTCCCGCCCGCTGCGGGGGACCTGGACCACGTTGCGGCCACGCCGCAGACCATCATGCGGCGGGCCGATTACCTGCGGGCGACGTACGAGTTGGCGGGCGCCCGCGTCGTCTGCCTGGGCGACCACGACCTGATGTCGGTGGCAACCGCCCTGGTCGCACCGGCGGCGGCGGTCAGCGTCGTCGACATCGACGAGCGGATCCTCCGCTACCTCGGCGTGGCGAGCGATCGCCTCGAGCTCGGCCTGCGGCTGCACTCCGGCGACCTGCGGCTGGGCCTGCCGAGGTCACTGCGCGGGAGCGCAGACCTCGTCTTTGCCGACCCGCCCTACACCGAGGAGGGCATCGCCCTCTTCGTAGACCGGGGGATCGAGGCGCTGGCCGAGCGGCCCGGAGCCAGGGTTGTCTTCTGCTACGGCGCCAACGACCGGGGGGCCGGGCAGCTGCTCGCCATCCAGGGTTTGCTGCACCGCCGGCACCTCGTGCTCGAGGCGGTGCTGCCCGGTTTCAACCGCTACCGCGGCGCCCACGCGATCGGCGCGACGAGCACCCTCTGGGTGTGCCGGCCGACCCGGCGCACCCGGCCGGCGGTCGCCAGCGAGCGCGCCGCCCGGCGGGCCGAAGGTCGCATCTATTCACGTGGGGGCGCCAGCAGGCAGAGCGGCAGCCCAGGCCTCGACCCTTCGGTGCTTCAGCTGGTGGCCGGCGAAACCGGGGCTGGGCCGGTCCTAACCGTGGGGGAGGGCCTTGAGCTCGGCCCGCAGGCGACCTATCAACCCCTCGCCGACCTGCTCGACGCGGCCACCGAGCTCCCCCACCCCGGCGCCGCCCACCCTGCCGCGCCGACCGTGGCCGTCAATCTCCATCCGTTCTACGGCGACTCGCTGCTGCGGGTGCTCCTGGCCGCGCCGCCGGAGTGCCGGCTCGTCATCGTTGCCCCCCGGCGCTCCCTCGCCGCGATCAACGACGAGCGAAGGCGCCTGGTCGAGGCACGGTGGCGGCTGGGCGCGCCCAGCACGGGGGACCCGGCGGTGCTGGTCGCCGAACCGGTGGCCGCCGGCCAGCTAGGCCCCGCCGCCTCCCTCCTGCGCTACCTCCAGGAGCACCAGGCGGCCCTGCTGCGCAACGCCTGGCGGGAGGGGTTGGTCCAGCTGGCCTCCCGCCAGGCGTCACCGATCACGAAGAACCAGGCCCGGGCACTGATCGCCGCCACGTCGATGCGCCCCGCCGAGCTCGATGCTCACCTGCTCGAGCTGCCGGCGGACCGCCTCGCCCATCTGGTCGGGGAGGTCGAGGCGGTCGCCGGGCAACTCGGTCTTACTCCGCCGCCGGAAGGGACGGAAGGGTGATCGTCGCCGTCCGCTGCTCGGTGCCCCGCAGGACGGTGAGCTCGAGCGCCGATCCGGGCGCCATCGACTCCATCACCTTCCACAGCTCCTCGACGCCGGCGATGTCGCTGCCGCCGGCCTTGATGATGTAGTCACCCTGCTGGAGGCCGCCGCCCTCGGCGGCGCTGCCCTCCTCGACCAGCCGCACCAGCAGGCCGTCCTGGGCCGGCAGGCCAACCGCCTGCCGGATCCGGCGAGCCGCCCGCCCGGGGATAATCCCGATCCCGAGGTGTGGCCGGTAGGGCGCCTCGCCCCGGCCGAGCGCCTCAACCCGGCGCGCCAGGTCAGCGTCAGCCGGCAGCGCCAGGTAGAAACCCTCGCCGGCCCGGTTGGTGTTGAGGGCGAGGAGCTTCCCGGCGGCGTTCACGACCGGCCCGCCCGAGGACCCGTGCGCCATCGGCGCGGTGTGCTCCATGCTGCCGGCGATCCTGCGCCCCCGCGGCCCCCGGAACCCGCGCCCGACCGACGACACCTGCCCGGCAGTCACCCGGAGCCCCCGGCCTCCCCGGTTGGAGAGGGCGAAGACCACGGTGCCGACCACGGCGGCCGCGGTGTCCTCGGCCCAGCCGAGCGCCGGGGCCGACCCGGTGTCGACCGTGACCACCGCCAGGTCGCCATCGAGGTCGGTACCAGCGACCGTCCCGGTCTCGGCCCGGCCGTCGGCGAAGACGACCGTCACCTCGTCGCCGCGTACGTTGTGGGCGTTGGTCAAGACCTTGCCCTCGTCGATGACGATCCCGGAGCCGGTGCCCCAGCCGCCACCGATCCCGACCACCGACGGGCCGGCCGCCTGGGCGACCGCCGCCGTGGCTGCTGCAATCTCATCCAGTGCTCCCATCGACCCAGCCTCCTAACTAGTGACTTGCAATTTACAAGTCAGTATGCCACGGGCTGGGCCAGCGGGCGCAGCGAAGCCCACGGGTACCATTGCGCCATGAGTGCCTCCCGCCGGGGATCAAGCCCCGCAGACGGCACCGAGCTGGCCGCCGAGCTGGCCGGCGAGCTGACCGCCGAACCGGTGGCCAGCCCGCTGAGCTCGGCGGTGGCCCGGGTCGGCGACCGCTGGACGTTGCTGCTGATCGAGGCCCTGCTGGCCGGGCCAAAGCGGTTCAACGACCTCGCCGAGGCGGTCCCCGGCATCGCCCCGAATATCCTGTCGCAGCGGTTGAAGGCGCTGGAGCGGGACTTCCTGGTCAGCTCGGAGCCGTACTCGGAGCGGCCGCCACGCTTTGCCTACCGGCTGACCGATGAGGGCGCCGACCTGGCCGGGGCGCTCCGGCTGCTCGGCGACTGGGGGGCCCGCCACCAGGCCGGCCCACCGCCCCGGCATTCGGTGTGCGGGACGCCGATCGAGCCCCGCTGGTACTGCCCGACCTGCGACGTGACCGTGGACGAGGCCGAGCCGGAGATCCGCTTCATCTAAAGCCAGGCCGGACCGGCATGCCGGAGCCCGCAGTGGATTGCTCTTTCCCCGCGGCCTGCCGCGCCGCCAGCGAGGCCGCCGGGTAGGGTGTGGCCGGACACGCCGACAGGAGCAGAGATGGACATCGAGGACTTCTACGACGGGGACCCACGGCGCCGCCGCGGGGAAGACCACAGCTACGGGCTGAACTGGAGCGACGCCGCCCAGCCGAACCGGCGCTGCGACCTCTACTGGAACGATGGCACGGGCGAGCTCTACCTGATGAGCAAGCCGGTCCCCAACCCGATCGTCGGCTGGGTCGGCGTGGCCCTGGTCGACGACTGGCGGGAGCTGGAGACGGTCGAGCATCGCATCGTCGCCGAGGCCGAGCACCTGATCCACCCCCGGCATATCAAGGCCAAGACAGGCGAGGCCTCGCCCCGCCACTCCAAGGAGCACCTGACCGAGGAGCTGACCGTACAAATCCTGGGAACGATCGACAATGAAGACGGGGTCGATCGGACCCTCGACGGCTGGCAACAGGCGATGGACGAACCCGACAGCGTGAGCTGGATTCGCTCCCGGCTTACGGACGAGAACGAGGAGGAGGTGCAGGCGTGAGTCCCAGCAGCTGGGAGGAGATGGTGGCCGAGGCGCGCACCCGGGTGCACGAGATCGACCCGACGGAGGCCAAGGAGCTTGCCGACAGCAAGGGAGCGATCATCGTGGACGTCCGGGAGCCGCACGAGTGGGACGACGCCCACATCCCCGGAGCCATCCTGGTGCCGCTCGGTCAGCTGCAAGCGGCTGCCGACCCCGGCTCGCCCACCGCGGAGGCCCGCCTGACCGACCACAAGGACACGCCGATCGTGGCCCACTGCGAAACCGGCAAGCGCTCGCTGGTCGGGGCGGACATCCTCATGAAGCTCGGCTACTCGAACGTGTCGTCGATGACCGGCGGCATCCTGTTCTGGGCGCGCAAGGGCTACCCGATCGACTGAGCGTGGTGCGGCTGGCGGGGCGGGCACTACGGGACGACGGCTGGCCCCCCGACCTCCTGATACTCGGTGCGCACCCAGGCGTCGCGCTCGTAGACCAGCGTTGTCACCGAGCCGCGGGTGCACGGAACCCCGCCCGTCCATGGCCGGAGCGGCTTGCCCTCGGTCGCCAGCCGGGCGACCTGGATCGGGGTCATGTGGGAGACCGCGACGATCTCCTGCTCCGGGTGGGCAATCCGGATCGCCTCCAACGCCCGAACCATCCTGGCGGCGACGCTACGATAAGGCTCGCCCCAGCTCGGCCGTAGCGGGTTGATGAAGTACCGGAGGTTGCGCACTTTGTACAGGACGCGCCGGTCTGCGGGTTGGCCCTGCAGGTACGACAGGACCTCGATGATCTCCTGGTTCGTCGTCACGGCGAGGCCGTGCTGGCTGGCGATGGGCTCGGCGGTCTGCACCGCCCGTTCCATCGGGCTCGAGTAGACCGCCGCCAGGTCGTGGGAGGCGAAGTGGTCGCCCAGCAGCTGTGCCCGCTGGCGCCCCGCTTCGGAAAGCGGGAACCCGTCGAGGAGTCCGTACCAGACGTTTTCAGGGTTCTCGACTTCGCAATGGCGGACGAGGTGGATGCGGGTGGCCACGGGGGGACAGGGTAGCGTGCTGGCTCTGGTCGGCGGTGCAGAGTGGACGGCTCCGGCCGCCGCCCTCGACGCCTGGTTGCTGGAGCAGTCCGGATCGCATTCTGTGACGGTCCTCCCCACCGCGAACCGGGCGCACCCGGACCTGGCGGTCGCCACCGCCCGGCGCCATTTCGCCGCGCTCGGTGGGGATGTGGTCGAGGCAGCAATCCGGACCCGGGCGCACGCCGAGCAGCCGTCCTGGCGGGAGCGGCTCGGTTCGGCTCCGTTTCTCTACCTGGCGGGCGGCGACCCGGGTCACCTGGCCACCGTGCTCGCCGGGACCCCGGCCTGGGCGGGTGTCCTCGACGCGGTCGGCGCCGGGGCCGTTGTCGCCGGATCGAGCGCCGGGGCGATGGTGTTCGGTTCGCGGATGATCCGTCCTGGGGCCGGGGGGACCGAGCCCGGGCTGGGGCTGCTGCCGGGGGTTGTGGTCCTGCCCCACTTCGAGCGGTGGCCGGCGCAGTTGGCGCAGGTCGCCGATGCACTGGCAGCCGGAGTGGCCGGCACCGATGACGTTTGGGTCCGGGTGCTGGGCATCGACGAGTGCACCGGCCTGGTGCTCGCTTCGCCGGGCGACTTGGAGGGCGGCAGCTGCCGGGTGCTGGGGGCTGGGTCGGTCAGCTGTCTGAGGCAGGCCGCCGGGCCGCCGCACGCGCAGCCGCACGCGCAGCCGGGGCCGGCGCTGGTGCCGGCCTGGGTCGTCCACGCCCCCGCCGAGGTTGACGGCTGCCTGGCAGGGCGGCCGTGAGCGAGGCGCTGTCCTGGGCGGGCAAGACCGTCCTGGTGACGGGTGCTTCGAGCGGCATCGGTAGGGAGGTGGCCGTAACCTTTGCCGCCCGGGGCGCAACGGTCTTCGTCGTCGCCCGGCGGGCGGAACCGTTGAAGCTGCTGATCGAGGACCTCGGCGGTGACCCCCATGCCGCCTTTGTCTGCGACATCTCCGACCTGGCGCAGGTGCGGGACCTCGCCGAGCTGGTCGCCGAACGCGCCGGTCATCTCGACGTGCTGGTCAACAACGCCGGCGTCCGCTCGGCCGGGCCGCTCAGCATGGCGACCTCGGAGGGCATGGAGCAGGTGATCCGCACCAACCTGCTCGGGCCGATCTACTGCACCCGGGAGTTGCTCCCGTTGCTGCGGGCCGCCCCGGTGGGCCGGCGGACGCCGGCGGTGGTCACGGTCGCCTCGATCGCCGGGCGGATCGCCATCCCGCGCTCGGCTGACTACACGGCGTCGAAGTTCGGCGTCGTCGGGCTGACCGAGGCGCTATGGCACGACCTCCCAGCAGTGGGCATCCGGGTGATGATGATCAACCCGGGCCCGGTCGACACCGAGGGCTTCCCGATGACCCGGGTGAAGGCGATCCCCGGGCTGGCCTGGGCGGTCATGGACCCGCCCCGGGTGGCGAGGGCGCTGGTGCGCGGGATCGAGCGGGGTGCCTACGAGGTGCGGGTGCAGTGGTGGTTCCACCCGGTCTATTCAGCGACGGTCCTGGCCGGGCCGGCCCGCCGCCGGATTGCCGCCCGGCTCGCCCGGGAGATTCCGCTCGACTTCTAACGGAGCCCCGCGAGGTTTGAAGCCACACCTACACAGAGTGTGGGCCAGGCTTCAAACCTTGCCCAGGGCTTAGTGGGGGACGGCCGTCGAGAAGGCCCGGGCTTCGTCCGGGCCGCGGGCATAACGCCGGAAGACGGCGTTGGCGGTGAAGCTCGCCCGGGTGATCAGCTCCTCGCTACCAGCCGGGTGCAGGTTGTACGCCCAGCCCTCGTCGGAGACCTCCACGACGCCGAACCCGAACGGCCACTCCTTGGGGCAGGGCACCTCCAGGACCGGGGCGCCGGCGAGGTGGGTGAGGGCGCAGCGATGGGTGTGCCCGACGATGACGCCCCAGGCACGCACGCGGAGGACGAGCTCCTCCAGCACGCGGGTGGATGCCTCGTCCAGGCCGAAGACGAGTGCCGGGAAGCCGAGGTAGGGGTACGGGGGGTGGTGCAGGACGATGAAGGTCGGAATGTCCTCGTACTCCCGCTCGGCCGCCCAGCTGGCGACCTCCGCTGAGAAAGTGCCGCCGGGGATCGACTCCTTGGGGTCGGTGGTGAAGGTCCCGGTCAGCAGGTCGAAGGGAGGGAACGGCGACTCCCTCGGGTCGGCCGAGTTCAGCACGATCAGCCGCACCCGCTCCGAGCGGAACTCCTGGCAGGGCTCGGCCCCGAACACGCGGCGGAACCGCTCCAGTCCTACCGCGGCCGGGGTGCCGCCACCCCACATGTCGTGGTTGCCGAGCGTCACGGTCCACGGAGCATCCAGCTTCTCCAGGCCAGCCCGGACCTGTTGGAAGAAGTCCTCCCGGCCGTTCTGGGTGAGGTCACCGACCGAAACCGTGAAATCGACGGCGTGGTCGTTGATGGCCTCGATCGTCGGCAGGAAAAAGCTGTCGCCCTTGGCGCTGCCCACGTGGGGGTCGCCGATCACGCCGAACCGCGTGTGGACTGTCCCCGGCGCGGTCGCCACCGGGACCTCAGGCCACTCAGGCGGCGGCGGCATCGGGATGCCGTCGCGGTTCAACGCCTCCTCGACCTCTTTGGCATCCTCTGTCCCCAGGTCAACCAGCCGGGCCCAGTAGCCCTTGGGCAGGATCGCCTCGCTGTGCAGGTCGACGTAGGCCCCGATCCGCTGCAGGAAGAAGCCGCCCATCGCCCCGGTCTCGGTGGCCGCCCCGGCAACCTGCGCCATCCATTGGGCGTGCCCCGACGACAATTCGGTCCGCAGGCCGACGCCGAGCTCGGCGCACCCGGTGGCGAGAATGTGAGCTCGGCCGGCCGATCGGGCCGACGCGGCGGTGTGTCCCCGCATCCCCAGGACCATCGACCGGGCGGCCTCGGTTATCCAGAGGGAGAGTGCGAGCTCTTCCTCGAATGTCACCGGATCACGCTACCACGCAGTCCCCGCTCGCCCACCGGCAGGGCCGAGGGGGCCGCCCCGACGACAATTCGGTCCTCAGGCGGATGCGGGCCTGGACGCGCCCCGTGGCCTCACCGGGCCCTCAGCCCGCGCGGCACCCTCCTGGGCCCATCGGCACCAAGGTCGAGTGACAGCTGCTCGTCGCCTCCTGCCTCGTTAGCTCCGCCATCCCCGGCCTCCCCGGCCGGCGGGAGATTGGCGGCCACGTCCGGGGGCGGGCCCGGACTGGCGCGACTGCCCCCGCTGGTTCTCTTTCCAATGACACCGCTGCGGCGACGGAGCTCACCCACCTGCGCCGCGATCCGCTCGCTGACCTCCTTCCTGGCGTAGGAGCGCCGGTAGTTCTTCTCGTAGTCCGGGACCAGTCCCGGGTAGCTGGCCTCCAGCCACGGCCAGAACTCCTCCTTCACTCCCGGCCTCAGGTGCAGGGTGATCGGGGTGATGTGGGTGGCGCCGGCGTCGGCGGCGGCCTTGACGGTTGCCGCCAGCTGCTCTGGGTGATCGGAGATCCCGGGGAGGATCGGGGCCATGAGTACCCCGGTCGGGATGCCGGCGTCGTTGAGCATGCGCACCATCTCCAGCCGCTTCATCGGGTGCGGCGTGCCCGGCTCGGCCTTGCGCCAGACCGCCTCGTCGACGGTGCCGACCGACAGGTTCGCCGACACCTCGGTGACCGCCGCCCCCTCGGCCAGCAGGTCGATATCCCGCTGGATCAACGTGCCCTTGGTGAGGATCGAGTACGGGTTCCGGGCGGCGTTGAGCTCGGTGAGGATGCCGCGCATCAGCCGGTAGTGGCCCTCCGCCCGCTGGTACGGGTCGGTGTTGGTCCCCATCGCGATGAGCTGGCCCTTCCAGGCCGGCCGCCTCAGTTCCCGGCGCAGCAGGTCAGCTGCGTTGACCTTGACCACGATCCGGGTCTCGAAGTCCTTGCCCCCGTTGAAGTCGAGGTAGGTGTGGGTCGGCCTGGCAAAGCAGTTGTGGCTGACCACCCCGTCGGCGATGAAGTTGCCGCTGCCGGTGGTGATGTCGTACATCGCCAGCTCCCGCCCAATCGGCTCGATCGCCACCACCTCCAGCCCGGGTCCGGTCGGCACCGGCTCCCGCTCGATCGCCCCGATCCGGCTGACCGCCGGATCGACCGCCCGCACCAGGGCGAGCCGTTCGCTGATGCCCCGGCCGAAGTCGACCGCGCGGCCGTCCGGATCGCGTTCGTACGAGAGCCCGAAGCGGTCCAGCGAGTGGCAGGCCCAGTCGAGCAGCACCGGATCTCCGCTCCGCAGCCGCAGCCGATTCGGGCTGGCTGATTGGGCATCGACGACCCCGCCGAGGAACCCGGCGCACCAGCTACGCGAGTCCGGTTCCACGCTGAGGCCCGACGCCAGGCCCGCCGGTGCAACGGTCCGGCCATTGCCCCCTGAACCTGCTGCCTCTGCGCCCGCCAACTGGCAGGCGATGCCCAGGGTTTCCAGGAACCGGCGGCCTCGCCGGAGCCCTTCCAGGTTGACCACGCCGTCGACTCCGCGGTGGCCCCCGGCCTTCATAAGGCCGAACAGGTAGCCCCGCTGGTAGTCGCTGTCACGGGTGTCGGGCGCCCAGGCCGATGCCTGGCCCGTACCCATCAGGCGGTCGCCCGCCGATAGCGCGGGCCGCCGGTGCCCCGGCCCGCCGGTGACGAACCGCCAGCCACGCCAGGTCAGGAAGCGGTGGTCGCCGCTGGCGGCGAGCGCTGTCCCGTCGGCCAGCACCACCCGGAACCCCGGTTTCCGCGCCGGCCAGCGGCGCAGGACAGTGGTGCGCTGGTAGCTGGCCGCGACTGGGCGCCTCCCGGCCGGATCGATCTCGTAGACCCGGGACCCGACCACGGAGTCGCCGGGTCGCAGGTCGCCCAGCGCTTGGAAGCTCCCGTCGCCCATGAGGATGGCCGTGTCGCCCGAGAGGCAGTAAACGCACGAGTGACTGCATCCCCGGTAGGGATTAATGGTCCAGTTGAACCCGAACCGGTCCCCCGGGACGTGGTTGATGATGCTCTTGGCGGCGACCTCGTAGAAAGTCATCCCCCGGAACTGGGGTGTGTTGAACTGCCGGACCACTGCCTCCCCGGGGAAGAAGGGGAGGACGGCGGTCTGGGCTCCATCCTGGTCCGCCAGCAGGTTGTCCCAGCGCATTGCCGGGCCAGTCTAGAACAGACGTTCGATTTTGGCAACCGATGACACAATGACGGCATGCGCTACGGGATGGTGGTCGGTGGGCCGCTGCAGGCGATCGGCCCGTTCGCCCAGGCGATCGAGCAGCACGGGTTCGACTCGGTGTGGGCGACCGAGACGTCGTCCAACCCGTTCCTCCAAGCTGCCCTAGCCGCTCAGACGACGTCCCGGGTACGGGTTGGCACGGGCATCGCGCTGGCCTTTCCCCGGTCCCCGGGCCTCGCCGCCATGGCCGCCGCCGACATCGATGAGCTGTCCGGGGGCCGCTTTGCCCTCGGGCTCGGGACCCAGGTCAAGCGGGTGAACGAGCAGCGCTTCTCGACGGCCTTCGACGACCCGGCCCGCCGGATGAAGGAGTATGCCCTGGCGGTGCGGGCGTTCTACAGCGGCTACTTCGGCGAGGAGCCCGCCTTCCAGGGCCACCACTACGCGATCACAATGGCCCCCTGGCCCCGGGTCGTCCCGCCGGTGCGGCGCAGCGTCCCGATCCTGTTCGCCGCGGTCGGTCCGGGGATGGCGCGGGCGGCGGGAGAGGTTGCCGACGGCGTGATCGGGCATCCGCTGACGTCCCCCCGCTACCTGGCCGAGGTCGTGGCACCGGCCATCGCCAGCGGGGCCAAGCGGGGCGGCCGCACCCCGGCCGACATCGAGCTGGTGCAGGGGGTGTTGGTGGCGGTCGCCGAGGACCGGGAGGTTGCCCGCCGGGAGGTCAGCCAGCAGCTGGGCTTCTACGCCACGACCCGCGCCTACCAACAGGTGCTCGCTCTTCACGGGTTCGACGGGCTGATGGGCGACCTGCGCCGGGCCTACGCCGACCGGGACTACCAGCGGCTCGCCGACCTGGTCCCGGAGGAGATGGCCGACACCTACGCGCTGTGGGGCACGTCCGACGAGGTGCGGGAGAAGGCGGCCCGGTTCGACGGTGTGCCCCTGGCGGGGGGTGTCGTGGTCAGCGAACTGCTCCTCGGGGGTCCGTGGTACCGGGTCCGCCCGGAGCGGCTGCTGGAGAACCACCTGGCCATCCTGGAGACGTTCGGCCGCTAGCCAGCCGGAACCGCTAGCCAGCCGGAACCGGTAGCCAGCCGGAGCCGGTAGCCTTACCGCTGGCGCCGGGGAAAGATCTCCGCCGGCGAGGCGACCCGGTCGAGGATCAGGATCCCATCGAGGTGGTCGATCTCATGCTGGATCGCCCGGGCCTCGAAGCCGCTGGTCTCGGCGCCCACCTCCTCGCCGTCTAGGGTCAGGCCGTTCACGAAGATGCGGACCGCCCGGCGGACGTCGGCGGTGATGCTGGGCAGTGACAGGCACCCCTCCCGCCCCAGCTCGGAGCCCTCCTGGGCGGTGACTTCCGGGTTGACGATGATCATCGGGCCGTGGCAGGCGGTCGCCTTGGGGTGGTCGGTGACGTCGACGGCGATGACCCGCAGGCTGATCCCGATCTGGGGGGCGGACAGCCCGACGCACCGGGGATGGGAGCGCATTGTCTCCAGCAGGTCGAGGGCGACCGCCCGCACCTCGTCGTCGACCTGCGGGCACGGGGCGGCCACCAGCTTCAGCATCGGGGCGGGGTAGATCAGGACCGGTCGGACGGGCATCGGGCAAACCCTGGTTGGCGAAGGGGCGACTTACAGCTCGGCCGCCTCGGCGGAGCGCACGGTCAGGCTGACCCCCAGGTCCCTGGTCGTGTACTGGAGCTGGCGGACGAGCGTTTCCAGGTCGACCGATGGGGGCACGGCGATGTCCAGGATCATGGCGTACAGGTCGAGCCCGGCCAGGTGGCTCCGCAGGTCGGTGATGTTGACCCCGGAGTCGCCCAGGGTCCGTGCCACCGCATGGACGATCCCCGGCCGGTCCTGCCCGTAGACCGAGAGGACGTACGCCGCCGCCCCCCCCTGGACCGGCTCCTCGATCACCGGCCTCGTCTCGACCAGCAGGCCGAACGCGGCGGCCGCCTGCCGGAGTGCCGTATTCAGCTGCTCGATGGCCACCGAGTCCGGGGCTTCGACCAGCAGGATCATGGCGAACTGGTCACGCAGCATGCTCATCGAGCAGTCTGCGAGGTTGCAGCCGAGGTCGAGCAGGACCTTGGTGAAGCCGCCAACGATCCCCGGCCGGTCGTGACCGATTGCGGTGATCGCGAACTCGTTCATGCTCGCCTCCGTCGGGTAGGTGGTGCCTCCGGGTCCATGGTGTTCCCGTCACCTGCCACTACCACGCAGCCACTGCGCCGCCGCGGAACGGCCCCGGCAAAGGCCGGGGAGCTCCAGGGGGGCGCAATATACTCCCCAACCGGTGACTTCTCCGTCTCGCCCCTCGCTCCCCGGCCAGCTCGCCATGGCCGACGGCGCTGACCCGTCGCTGGTCCGCTCGGTCGAAGTCCGCAGGTCGGCCCGGCGCAAGCGGACCGTCGCCGCCCGGCTGGAGCGGGGCAACCTGATCGTCTATGTCCCGGCCCGCATGTCGGCCGCCGAGGAAGCCGATTGGGTTGACAAAATGCGCCGCCGGCTGGAGGCCCAGGAGCGCCGCCGCCGGCTCAACGGCTCGGGCGACCTGGAGAAACGGGCGCAGGAGCTCAACCAGCGCTACTTCGGGGGCAAGCTCGCCTGGAACTCGCTGAGCTACGTCGGCAACCAGCAGTCCCGGTACGGGTCGTGCACGGTGGCCAAGGCGACGATCCGGCTCTCCGACGTCCTGGCCGACATGCCCGGCTGGGTCCGGGACTACGTGATCGTCCACGAACTGGCCCACCTGGTCGTGCCGAACCATTCGGGGGACTTCTGGGCGCTGGTCAATCGCTACCCGCTGACCGAGCGGGCGCGGGGCTTCCTGATCGCCAAGGGAATCGAGGCCGCCGAAGACTGATCCCGGCCGGCATGTATTAACCGCCGATTGCGCCACTCCTACCTATGTCGCTCAAAACCGAGCGATTTCCGAGAGGGTAGGTGAGAGCAATGGAGGCGAAGCAGTTCCTCACGGCCGCGTTGATCGGCGAGGTAGTGGTCGTGGTCGTAGCGGGCGTGGTCCTGGCAACGGCCCCGGACACCAACTCCGACGTGATCACGGCCTGCTACCCGAAGAGCGTGGTCCAGGGCGGTACGTATGGCCAGCTCCAGGTGATCGACCCCCAGGACGGACAGCAGTGCGGGTCCGGTGAGGTGACGATCACCTGGAACAACACTGGCCGGCAGAGCCCGGCGGGCCCGGTAGGAGCGACCATTCCCGCCGACCTCGGCCGGTTCACCGGCGGTGCCCAGCCGCGGACCGGACCGGACTGCCAGGCCGGCCGGCTGTCGCTGAGCGCCCAGAACTCCGTCGGGGCGCACGGCGAGCTGGGTCCGATCAGTGGGGGAGAGGCCTTGTCCACCATGATCAGGGCGACCTACGGAGCTAAGGACACCACCACGTTCGCCGCCGCTGGCCTCCGACCGGTCATGTCGAACGGCATGACGCACGGCATCTGCGACCAGGGAGCCTTCCCGCGCCTCGGCTAGAAGGCTTGACCCATGAAGGTTGTTCCCGGTGAGTCACGTTCTGGGCAGCCGGATTTGGCTGGCGACGACCCCGGTGGCCAAGGGGCTCAGGTGCAGCTCCCCCTCCTCATCGATGCGGATCGGCCCGTCCTGGGCTTTCACGCCGCTGGCTGTGGCCGCCGGGCGGGCAACTGTCCTGATTCCAGGCGTATTCCGCCGGAAAACAGGACAGCCGCCCGGCCAGACACCACTGACGTGATCGCGTGATCGGCCACGACGTCGGCAACGGTGGCGGGCAGGCTCAAACAACCGCTCACCCGCGCCGGACCACCGCTTCATCGGGCTGGGGCGAAGCCCCGTTAGGCAACAGGTTCCATCGGTGCGCGACGGTGGTGCCGCCGGCCACAGGCCGCTAGGCGGGACCCCCGGCACGGAAGTAGTCCGCCGGGGCCATCGCCGGGCGCTCGCCCACGCCTCTGGTCCGCACGTAGGTCAGCGCCCGGAACCCGAGGTGCTCGAGGATCCCCACCGCAGCGCAGGCCCGGACTCCCCATCCGGCCAGGACCCCGATCCGCTCCTCGGGGTCGAGCTCGCGGGATCGGCTCCACAGCTCCTCGGCCGGGATGCGCACCAGGGTGGTCCAGGTGGCCGGGGCCTGCGTGCCGGGGTCGGCGACATCGACGAGCCGCATCCCCGGCTGGGCGTTGGCCAGCGCCAGCACCGGAGTCCCGCCGGCGGCGTCCGGCCAGGCGGCGACGCCTCCGGGGAAGTACCCGACCACCTCGTAGCCCTTGCCCCGGAAGGCGTCGGCGGCCTTGTCCAGGGGCGACGTGGGGTCCTCCAGGATCACGAGGCGGGCGTCGAGCGGCAGCAGGTCCCGGGCCCGGCCCCCCAACCCAGGTCCCGCTTCGTACAGCAACGGGATGCTGCCCGGGATGTGCGCTGAAAGGTACTCGGCAGGGGCCCGGAGGTCGATCACGATCCCCTCTGCCCGCACCAGCTGCCGGACCCGATCGGCCGGCAGGGCCCGGAGCGTGGTCACCCTCATGCAGCGGTACGCTAGCAGCATGATCCTGGTCACGTTGGCTGCGTTGATCATCCTGCCACTGGTCGAGATCGCCTCGATCGTTTGGGTGGCCCACCTGGTGGGCGTGGTGCCCATGCTGGGCCTGCTGGTCCTGGTCAGCCTGGGTGGGGCGGCCCTCGCCAAGAGAGCCGGGCTCGGCGCCTGGAGGCGGTTCCGGGCGACGCTCGCCGCCGGCGACATTCCCTCGGGGGAGGTCTTCGACGGGGTGCTGATCCTGGTTGCCGGCGGGCTGTTGATTGTCCCCGGTTTCGTCACCGACATCCTCGGGCTGCTGCTGCTGGTGCCGGCGGTCCGGTCAGTCGTCAAGTGGCTGTTCTGGCGCCGCATGAGGCGGAAGCTGATCGAGCTGACCGAACGCACCAACAACCGGGTGGGCGCCCGGCGGGTCGCCCCGTTGCGGGTCGAGTCGGTGCGGATCGATGGATCCGGCACGCCCAAACGGGGGATCGAAACGGACTAGTCCAACTGGTGTCTAGACCCGTATGGAAGAAAGTGCTAGATTTTGGGTTGGTCGAGTTGACAGTTCGTACCCCCGGCGTGCACAGAAGCCCCGGGGCAGAAAGGGGTTCCCAACCATGAGGCAGCTCTACATTCAGGAGCCTTGGGCGAACCTGGGGTATGAGTCGCAGCAACAGCTTGTGAATGAGCTGATGATCCGGATGCAGGTACTCGAGGCGCGAATCCGCCAGCTCGAGGAATCAGTCACCACCGTGCGGCTAGATCCAGAGCCGGTCAGCGTCGGCAGCTAGACGGCCCACCGGCCGTCTTTTGTTGCCAGCTTCTTCTTTCGCACCTCCTCAGCCGTCCCCCGGCCCTCCGGCCGCGGGGACGGCGCTGTGACTCCAAGCTGCGCCCAAGATCGTTCTGGGCTGGAATCCCCCCGCTCGCGACGGGCCTGAGGCGCGACTCGTTTGGCTCCCTGCCGCTGAGGGTTGCCTTGCTGGTGCAGTGCTGTGGTTTTGTGCTGCGAGGGTCGCCTACGCGGCTTCCTTCGGGGTGATGCGTACGTCCAAAACCGAGCGCCTCGATCTGAGACAGGAGGCGCTTCGCCTCCCGCTCGGGGTCGATGTGACGCTGGTAGTAGTCAGCTCCGGGATCCTCGTAGACGACGCCGGTGGTGAGCGTCCACCAGATGGCCACCAGCATTGAGTGGGCCACCGCCATCGCTGCCTTGTTGGATCCCCGACGTTTGGCAATGCGTCCGTACAGGGCGTGGAAGTAGGTACTCCTCATCCGGGAAACCGACCGCGAGCACTCGATCAGGGTTTTTCGCAGATGCCGGCCCCCCTGGCGGGTACCCGCCGGTCGCTTCTTGCCCGCCGACTCGTAGCTGGCCGGCGCCACCCCGGCCCAGGCGCATAGATGCCCGGCGGTCGGGAACCGGCTCATGTCCACCCCGATCTCTCCGATGATCGACTGTGCAGCTGCCTCCTGGATGCCCGGGATCGCGCTGATCAGCACCACCGCCGACTCAAAAGGGAGCATCCGCTCGCCGATTTCCTTGCCGAGTGCCTCGATCGATGCATCCAGGAAGTCGATGTGGCCGATCACCTGCCGGCACACCACGGCGTGATGGGACCCGAAGTGACCCGACAATGCCTCGATCAACTCGCCCTGACGGGGGCGCAGCCTGCCCAGGGCCAGCTCGGCCAGCTTGGCGGGGTCCCGCTCGCCGGCGATCAGTGCCTCGACGATGCGACGGCCGGACAGCGTCCAGACGTGTGAGGCGACCGAGGTGATCTTGATCCCGGCGTCCTGCAGGACCTTCTCCAGGCGCTGGATCTCCCGGCCCCGCTCGGTGATCTGCGTCTTGCGGTAGCGGGTCAGCTCCCGCAGCTCGCGGATCTCGGGAGGTGGCACGAACGACGGCCGTACCATCCCGTGGGCGGCGACATCGGCCAGCCACTCGGCGTCCGCCAGGTCGGTCTTGCGTCCCGGCACGTTCTTCACGTGCTGTGCGTTGCACAGCCACAGCTCGGGGAACAGCCCCTCCATCGGGTAGTAGACCGGCTTCCAGTACACGCCGGTCGCCTCAATGGCCACCCGGACCACCTCCGCCTCCTTCAGGAAGGCGGTCAAGGCCGCTACTCCCCGCCGGGTAGTGGCGAAGGTCCGCTTGACGTAGCTGGCCTCGCCATCGTCGGCCAAGGCCCGTACCGCCGCCACGACGTTGTCCCGGTGCACGTCAAGGCCCGCCACCGGGTCGCGCAACTGCTTCACAGCCTCCCTCCCTCCCCTGGTGTCCAACCGGCACCTGCGTAGGCCGACAGGAGAGGACCTCGGTTGAAGCGGATTCTGGGCTTCGTGCACGAAGCGACACTCGTAGGTCCCCACAGGTCCCCCGCCATACTTTGTACGCGCACAGGGCGGCAAGAACGTTACGGCGACCCACCTCCCGGCCATGTCATTCAGGATTCCATAGCCACCGGTGGCCGAAGGCCATGACTACTTTGTAACCTGGCGGCTCTATTTGATCCCTCACGTTACAAAGAAGCTCGTTGCGGGGCGCTGAAGCGGGAGTCGCCGGCTGGCTGGACCCTGGGCAGGGGGCGATGCGCCGGGCCGGCACAGCTCAGGTTCCCGAGAGCCACTCCCGTGCCCGTTCCGGGTAGGGCGCCCGCCGCCAGCCCCGGGTCGAGCGGCGCCAGTGGGTGACCCGCCGGCGCATGTCGTCGGTCCAGCCGTCGTGCACAGGGACCCCGAGCTCGGCGCCGAACGTGTGCGCCGCCTCGGTGGAGGCGAGCACGGTGCGCACCCAGGCCCCCGGCCTCGAGACCAGGATCAGTTCGGCGTTCCGGGCGCCGATCCGCATCGTGACCCCCTCGACCCCCGGGTGGGCAGCGACGAAGCGCACCGCCCGCTGGGCCGGGTCACCCATAGCGGTCAGCCACGCTTGCGGGCGAGGCCGAAGAAACCGAATCCGGCCCTGCGGCCCCGGGCGTGCGACGCCCCTGCCGCCTCAAGCCGTCCGGACAGGGCCTTCCAGGCCAGCTCGACCCACGGCCCGCCGAACGAATAGACGATCAGCGCCTTGCCCCGGGGCCGCAGCACCCGGATCATCTCGTCGCAGTAGGGCGGGGCGTTGTGGCACACAACCAGGTCGAAGCCGGCGTCCTCCGCCTTCAGGTGGGCGGCGTCGCCGGTCTCGAAGGTGATGTCCAGGTCATCGGCGGCGGCGTCGCGGCGAGCGACCTTCACCATGTGCGGGGAGACGTCGATGCCGACGACCTCGGCGTCGGGGTACTGCCGCTTGAGCCGCCGGGCGGCGAAACCGGTCCCGGTGCCGACGTCGAGGATCCGCCCAGGAAGGCCGCGCAGGTCGAGCAGGGCGACCTCGAGCGCCTCGCCGTAACCCTCGATCTCGGTTACCTCGTCGTAAAGGGGCGAGGTGAAGTCGGAGACGCGCCGGGAGATCTGCCCGGTCCAGGAGAGCTGTTCCGGGAAGGTGGCGAAGGCGACCAGGGCTGGTGCCAGGCCGGCGGGCGCCCAGGAGAGCAGCGCACCGCGAAGCGCCGAGCGGGTGGGAAACATGCCGCCCCCGCCGGGAACTCCGGATCCGGCCAGGTCTTGCTCGCCGGGGCCGTCTCCGCTCGGGTCGGATTGTGGCGAGAACAGGTCGGCGAAGGCTCCGGACGCGCCCCGGCGCTGCGCCTCCCCCGGATCGTCCGACGGCCGGCTCGCTGGCATGCGAAAAGCATACCCACTGCGGTCCCGCCCGCCCGGGGGCCGGCCGGGCGCCCTCCGCCCGTCCCCCAGCGCGGCCGCGACCGGGTGCCGTTTGCCCCCGCGCCCGGTCCCGGCGATAGTGCTGGCCATGGATCCGATCGAACGCCTCTTTGACGAGGGTGGCGTGGGCGGCGGGCCCGAGCTGGAGCTCCCCGACGAACTCCGCCGGCTGTACGGGGGGCCGTTGCTGCTGCCCGCACAAGCCCTCTACGCCAACTTCGTCCAGTCGATCGACGGCATCGTGGCGATCCGCTCGGTGCCCTCCCCGAGCTCGGTGATCAGCGGCCATGCCGCCAGCGACCGCTTCGTCATGGCCCTCCTGCGGGCGGCAGCCGACGCCGTCCTGATCGGGGCAGGGACCATGCGGGACGCTCCCGGGCACCAATGGACCCCGGCCGGGGTCGACCCCGAGCGCGCCGTCCTGTATGCCGGATTCCGGGAACGGCTCGGCCTACCCCCGCAGCCCCGGCTGGTCGTGCTTACCGCCTCGGGGGGGCTCAACCCGGGCCACCCCGGCTTTGATCCGGGGGCGCTCGTGATCACTGGCGAAGCTGGGGCGCGCCGGTTGGCTGGTTCGCTGCCCGGATCCTGCGAGCTGGTTGTCCAAGCGGGTAGCGAGCGGATCGATGTCGGCGAGGCGCTCGGCATCCTCCGGGCCGGCGGGATGCGCCGGATCCTCAGCGAGGCCGGGCCGGCGGTCACCGGCCAGCTGCTCGCCCGCTCGCTGCTCGACGAGCTGTTCGTTACCCAGGCGCCGGTGCTGATCGGCAGCGATCGCAACGGTTCCCGGGCACTCACCGGGGAGGCACCGGTGCCGGTCGCCGTCGCTGGCGGGCTGGGGCGACCTTCCACATTGGTCAGTGCCGGCCGCCACGGGTCGTACCTGTTCCTCCGCTACCGGCTGACCGGCCGGGCGGCCGGATGACCCCCCGGAACAGCAGCCCCACCAGCGCCGGCGGCCCCAGCGTCCTGGCCTGCCTCGTCCACGAGGCGCCGGACTGCGTCGCCGACCTCATCGCCAACCTGCGATGCCTCGACCCGGAGGCGACGATCCTGCTCTACGACGGCGGGGCGTCGGGTGCCGCCCGCGGGTTCCACCGGCCCGGCGACGGCGTCCACGTGCACCCGGCCTCCCATCCGATCGGTTGGGGCCGCCTCCACGAGTTCGCCGTCGATTGCCTCCGCTACGGTGTCGACGACCTGGGCATGGCGGCGATGACCATGCTGGATTCCGACCAGTTGCTGGTCCGCCCCGGCTATTCGGCGGCCCTGCTCCGCTGGCTGGCCGGCCACCCCTCGGCCGGCTGCCTGGTGACTGCCCCCGGTGTCCAGCCGCCGGGGACGATGATCGGGCCGGCCCAGGCAGCATGGCGGGAGATCGACCGGTGGCGGCCCTTCCTCAGCCGGTTCCCGGGCGGCCAGGACAAGTTCCCGCACTGGACCTTCTGGCCCGGGACGGTGTTCACGGGGTCTGCGGCGAGCGCGGCGCTGGGGATCTGGGGGGATGATCAGCTGCGGGCGATCCTCGCCGGGACCGAGATGTGGGCGACCGAGGAGATCGTGCTGCCGTCGCTGGTGGCTCTCGCCGGGCATGAGGTCGTGGCGAACCCGTTCAGCCTGGAATTTGTCCGCTACCGCAGCGAGCTGACCCTCGATCAGCTTGACCTGGCGTACCGGCGGCCGGATGCGTTCTGGGTGCATCCGGTCGCCCGGCGCTACGACGACCCGATCAGGCGGGCCATCCGGGAGCACTTCGGTTACACCTCGTCACCGCCGGCGGGCAACGGCGGGCCATCCTCCGCCGCAGCTCCGCCGGCCGTTCCGCCGGCCGTTCCGGGCACACCGCGCCGGGTCCAGGTCAGCTGCGTCCTCCCGGTGACCGCCAGCCTCCACCAGGTCGCCCAGGGCGTGCGCTACTTCCTGCGGCAGGACTTCGCCGATTGCGAGCTGGTGATCGTCGACGACGGGGCGGTCCCGGCGGCCACGGTGGCCCCCGCCGACCCCCGGATCCGCTGCATCCGGCTGGACGGGCCGGCCTCGCTCGGGCAGAAGCGCAACATCGGCTGTGCTCAGGCCTGGGGCGAGATCATCGTCAACTGGGACGACACCTCATGGCACGCCGGCTGGCGGGTCGCCCACCAGGTCGAGGCCTTGCGCAGGGCCGGCGCCGAGGTCTGTGGGCTCCGCCGGTTCCCGGTGGTCCGCCCTCCCTCCGGGCCGGCCTGGTGGTGCGAGCCGCCGGGCCAGGCGGCCTGGGTGGCCGATGCCACGGCCTGTTTCCGCCGGAGGCTCTGGGAGCGCTATCCCTTCGGCGACGCCGACCATGCGCTCGACGCCGCCTACCTCAGCCACGTTGCGCCCGAACGGATCCTGGCACTGCCCGACACGTCGTTCTTTGTCGCCATCTCGCGGGGCGACCTCAATGGCGATGGGATGGACTGCCTGCCGCGGGCGGTGGGCGAGCTGCGGGCAGTGCTCGGTGCTGACTGGGCGTTCTACGAGGACGCCAGCGGCGAGGCGGCTAAAGCTAAATCCCGGGCCGCTGACCGCCCCCGATGAGCGGGGGAGGCTTGCCCTCCTCGGTCCACATCGGGTGCCGGCGGAACAGGCCGCCCCAGCCCAGGTGTTCCCACTTCTGCTCGGAGTAGGGCTGCAGGGAGTCGACCTCGCTGGCGGAGAGATCGGTATAGATCGCCTCGGTGGTGATCCGGGGGATACGGTCGGCCGGCACCTCCAGGTAGCGGTCGCCGTGCCCGGTCTTTACCGCGATGCCGTGGAAGATGTCCGCGTTCTCGTCACCGAGTAGCGACTCGGCGGTGCCGATCGTGCCGCCATCCTTGTCGAACACCTGGCCCTTGTAGGGCATCGCCAGCCAGGAGACGGGCTTCTCTTCTCCGAGTGTCATCGACCCATGCTACCCGGGCTCAGCGCGGAGAGCGGCCCGGCAGGCCAGCAGGCGCCCGCGGCGCGGCCGGGCTTGCTGCGCGAGCGACCCGGCTTTCCTCTCGCGCCGCCTTGCGCAGCTTCAGTGCCAGCGTGGGGCAGTTCGACACCGCCCACTTCGCCTGGGCGCGCAGCTGCGGCGGCAGCGCCCCGGGTCGGATGATCGGGAAGCCCCAGTCGTCGAGCTGGATCCACTCGGGGAGCAGCTCGGCGCAGATGCCGTGACCGGCGCAGGCGATCATGTCGACGGTCAGCTGCTGGGGGTCAGCGGCCATGGTTACCTCGCGGCCCTTCCGGCCTGGTTCGGGTGGCGGGGGTTGTACCCGTTGCCGCGCCCGAGCCCGGGCACCTTGATCACTGGCGACGAGTAGCTGCCGCCGCAGGGCTGGCCGCGCAGGTGGCGGTCGACGTCGGCGGCAAAAACGCTCAGCGCGCTGCGCAGCAAGCGCACCGACCCGTTCGGGTGCTGGCACGCCCCCCGGCCCTCGATGTCCGAGGCCCACCGCTGCAGGCGGGCGAGGCCCTGGGGCGGCACGGGTCCGTGGCTGAGCGCCGCCGCCTCGGCGGCGATCGCCGGGAGCCCGAATACGCACGGCCCGCATTGGCCGGCGCTCTCATTGGCGTACCACTGCATGATCCGGGCCGTCTCGGCGAGGCCGCAGGCGCCTTCGGGCAGGACGATCACGATCCCCGCTCCTGGGGCCGCCCCCGTTGCCCTCAGCCCCGCCTTGCTGAACGGGGCGCCGAAGTGCGAGGCGGGGACCCAGCCGCCGAAGAACCCGCCCACCAGGGCCGCGGCGGGGCGGGCGGTCGGGGCGGCCCGGTCGATGATGGCGCCGAGCGGGACGCCGAGGGGCACCTCGGTGACGCCTGGGTGGACGATCGCACCGCTGACCGTGACCAGCATCGTGCCCGGCTCCTCCCGGGTCCCGGCGCCGCGGAACCAGGCAGCACCGTAGCGGGCGATCTGGGCCAGGTGGGCCAGCGTCTCGACGTTGTCGACCAGGGTCGGTCGACGGGCGACGCCCCGCTCGAACGGTCGGGGAGGGGTGGCCGTGGGGAGGGCGGTGCCGCCGTTCAAGTAATGGACAAGGGCCGACTCCTCGCCGGTGACGTACCCGGGCGGGGTCTCGGCGATCTCGACCGGTACCGGCGGCGGTTCAGACCTCTGCCGCTCGTTCAGCGCCCGGGTCATCGCGTTGAGCGCCTGTTTTGCGCTGTGCTCGATGGCGATCACGACCTGGTCCGCCCCGACCGCGGCGGCGGCGTACAGAGCGCCGTCGATGACGAGATGCGGCAGCGAGGTGAGCAGGAGTTTGTCCTTGTGGCTGGCCGGCTCGCCCTCGGTGCCGTTGGCGACGACGAACGGGGTCCCCCGCCCGTCGGCGACGGAGCGCATCTTGATTGCCGTCGGGAAGGCGGCCCCGCCGCGCCCGCTGAGGCCGGCCCGTTCAACCTCATCGATCAGCGCGGTCAGCGGCCGGCTCCGGGGGACCGGGGGCCGGGGGTAGCGGCTGCGGTGCTCGGCCAGCGACGGCGCCGACCAGCCCCCGGCCGGCAGGTCGACCAGCAGCCGGAGCCCCGAGGTCGGGGGTGTGTCGTCTCGGTCAGTCACCTGGACGGCGAGTGGCATTGCATCGTTCTCCTAGGTTGCCCACACAAGCTAGGTTGCCCACACAAGCGATCTTGGCACCTGTGGGTCAGCCGAACCTGTGGAATTGCTCAGAGTTGCCTGAGAGGAACGCGGGGCCGTGGGGTTTCGCTCTTGCCGGCACTCGCCAGCCGGAGCACGGTCAGGAACGTCACCCCGGCGCAGACCACGATGACGCTGCCGATCATCAGCGGGCTGTGCCGGTCGGTCCCCGATGTGAGGGTATGGATCGTCGTCGTCACAAACAACGGGAAGCTCACGTAGTGGATCTGCCGCCACAACCGTTGTGGGACCCGGGTCCGGAGCAGCGAGGTGAGCTCGACCGCCACCAGCAGGTAGAAGGCAACGATCCCCCAGGCGACGGCTCCCGGGTGCCAGCTGCCGGTGAGCGGCACGAGCACATTCTCCAGGCTGAAGTGCACGTAACTGTCCAGGAGGATCGCCGCGACGTGGATGCCGGTGAACACCAGCGCGGCGCCGCCCAGGAACCGGTGCAGGTCGAGCAGCCACGCCGGCCGGGTCACCCTGCCTACGGCGCGGGTCGTCATGGCCAGGCCCCACAGCACCGAGGCGGCAAGCAGCGCCCAGGCCAGGATGCCGCCGGAGCGGGCCACGTACCACCAGAGCTGACCGTGCATGATGGTTAGACCTCCTTGCTCGGCTGGAGGAGCCCGATGTCGGTGCCGGGTACGAGGAAAGTCGCCAGGTTGGCGGTGGGCACCGCCGCGCCGTCATCGGTGACGAGCAGGCCGGCTGCGCCCACCTCGTCGAGTAGATCGGGCCCGGACAGCGGACCAGCCAGGAAGACCGCCTTGGCCAGGATCTCCGCCCGCCACGCCTCGTCGGCGACGACGGTCACGGCGGCGAGCCCGGAGGCGGCCGGGTGACCGGACCGGGGGTCGATCAGGTGGTGCGCCGACTTGCCGTCGGGCCCGGTCCAGAGCCGCCGGAGCCGGCTGGTCGTGGCGATCCCGCCGTTGCCGACCCCGAGCAGGGCGATCAGCTCACTGCCGTACGGGTCGTCGACGCCGATCACCCACCCGGCATCGGGGCTGGGGTCCGCCGGGTCGGCGGCCGGGCCTCGACCGGCGACGCGCAGGTCGCCGCCGACGTTGACGCAGGCGCCGCTCGCCCCGGCGGCCAGTAATTCCTCGACGACCATGTCCGCCGCCAGTCCCTTGCCGATCCCTCCGGGATCGAAGCCGGTGTGGGCCGGGAGCTGAACCGTCCCGGCTGCAGCGTCAACCCGGATGCCGCCGGCACCGATCGTCAGCGTGACGCCGGCGAGTTGCGAGCCTGCCGGGAGGGAGTCGAGGGCCTCGAAGCTGACCGTGTAGCCGGCCCGGAGCACGTCGCCCAGGATGGTCGGGTCGTAGGCGCCTCCGGTGGTGCACCACCCCAGGAGCGCCCGTTCGACCAGGTGCTGGGTCTCCCAGGAGACCTCGACCGGGGTGCCCAGGGCATCGTTGAGCCGGCTGACCTCGCTCGTCGGGATGAAGCGGCTCCAGAGCCCCTCCAGCTCCTCGAGGCGCCGCCGCGCGGTCCCGAGCAGGCCTGACGGAGCGCCACAGACGACGACCGTGGCGTCGCTGCCCATCACCCGGAAGTCCGCATGTTCCATGGTCGTGGCGGTGGCTCAGAAGCTGGCGCGGGTCCGGGTGACCGGGGCCGGCGCCTGCGTCTGCACCGGGGCGGGCTGCACCGGGGCGACCGTGGGCTGGCTGGCAACCGGCGGGGGAGCCTGGGTGGCGGCGGCTGCCGGCGCCGTTACCGGAGCCGGGGGGGGCGCGACGGTGGCGGGCGCTACGACCGGGTGGTAGGCGGCGGCAGCGTGGGTCGGTAGCGGCTGCCCTCCGGGCGCCGGCACCGACGCTACCGCGGCGTGGGTGGTCACCGGGCTCGGCGCGGGCGGCGGGACGACCGCTGCGGTCGAGACCGTGCCCGCAGCGGTGGAGGGCGTGGGCGACGGTGCGGCGGTGGGGGCCGTCGCCGGAGCGCCGGTGGCGGGCGGGGTCCCCGTCGTGGAAGCGGGGGCGGTGGCAGCCAGGCCGCCGATGATCCCGACGAAGCCGCCGATCGACAGTAGGGTCACCGCAGTTCTCGACTGGGCGGCCGGGTGGCGCCGCGAGACTGGGTCGGCGGGGCGGCGGGCACTCGCTGGGCGGAACGGGCTGGTGGGGCCGCTCGGGCCGGAGTCGTAGCTCAGCCGGTTCGGGCGCTGCTTGGGCGTGCCTCGCCCCGAGGACCCCCAAAGCGGGGGCGGTGGTGCGGGTGGACGCTGCATCGGGCCTCCTCTACGGGGTTCGCCCCGGTGGTCGAACCGGTCGTCCGTTACCGCAGGCCGTCTCGGTTCGGGTACGGGTGGCGATCAAATTTGCTCGGGCCTTAGAGAACCGCGTGGTCGATGTGGTTGGTCTGGTCCTTCGTCGTCGGGGGGGATCGTCTCAGTGTTCATTTAGAGGCTGCTGGGTGTTCTTTAAGGCATCTCAGCTGGCGTGCGTACGGGTGACCGGGGCGTACCACAGCGAACCTGTCGAGGGAGTCGCCGCCGCACTGGACGAGCTGGCATCGCTCGACGACGTGGCGCTGGCGCCGGTTGCGCTGCCGCTGGCGGCCGAGTTGGCGGCCGAGTTGGCGGGCGGAGCGGTCGTGGCGGTCGACGTGGCGCCGGTTCCGGCGTTGGCCGCCGCCAGCCCCAACGCCCCGGCCAGCAGCCCGCCGGCGGAGAGGGCGGCGACGGCCCGGCGGGCACCCCTCGCCGGATGGCGCCGGCGCGGGGTCGGGAGGGCGCGGTGTGGCGTTTCCATCGGAGGTTTCCTCTCGTCCGGGGGGCAGGTCCTTGCTTTTTTCGGCAAACCCACCATCGAGCCCCCAGTTCAGAACTGGCTCAGAGCCTCCTGGGGGCCAAGGCAGACTTCCGGACACGCTGGATCGCCGGGTGCGGCCATGGGCGGATGCTGAGACTGCCCCCATCGGGCTCTGAGAAAATCCTGAAGATGGGGGCCGACACTCCGCGCATGCAACGACCCACCCGCATCCTGGTGGCCGACGACGAGGAGAACATCCGCGAGCTGCTCGCCATGGGTCTGCGCTACGAGGGCTTCGAGGTGGAGGTCGCCGGCGCGGGCCGGGCTGCGCTGGCGGCGGTGCCGAGGTTCCGCCCGGACCTGATCGTGCTCGATGTGATGATGCCCGACCTCGACGGCTTCGACGTCTGCCGCCGGCTGCAGGCCGAGGGCCAGCGGGCGCCGGTGATCTTCCTTAGGGCGAGCCGCAGAACAATCCGCGCATTATAAGGTGATGCGGTGTAGCCTTCGGGAGTGGAGATCGCTCCGGAGGTTCTGAGCAAGGTGTGCGGGTGGGTGATGCCCCACCTGGACGAGCGCCAGCGGCGGATCCTCGCCGGGGCACTGGCCAGAGCGGCCGGCAGGGGTGGCGTCAGCGCCGTGGCTGCCGCCGCCGGCATGGCACGCAACACCGTGATCGACGGCACCAAACAGATCGACTCTGGGGTGGAGCCGACCAAACGGGTGCGCCGCTACGGGGGCGGGCGTCCGCACCTGCTGGATCGTGACCCCACCCTGTGGTCCGACCTGGATTCCCTGGTCGATCCCGAGTCCCGGGGGGACCCGATGTGCCCGCTGCGCTGGACGGTCAAGTCCACCGCCCAACTGGCCGGCGCCCTGAATGCCATGGGCCACAAGGTGAGCCCCGACACCGTGGGCCGGCTGCTGCACGTCATGGGCTACAGCCTGCAGGGGACCTCCAAGCAGGTCGAGGGCATCAACCACCCCGACCGCGATGCCCAGTTCCACTACCTGAACGAACAGGTGGCCGAGCACCTGGGCGCCGACCAGCCGGTGATCAGCGTGGACACCAAAAAGAAAGAGCTGGTGGGCAACTTCGCCAACAAGGGCCGGGAGTGGCAGCCCGGGGGCTCGCCCACCGAGGTCGAGGTGCACGACTTCGTGGACCCCACCCTCGGCCGGGCCGTCCCCTACGGGGTGTACGACCTGTCGGCCAACCAGGGCTTTGTCGGCGTCGGCACGGACAACGACACCGCCGCCTTTGCCGTCAACACCATCGGGCGCTGGTGGGACATGGTGGGCTCGGTCGCCTACCCCGGGTCCAGCGGACTCCTCATCACCGCCGACGCCGGCGGGTCCAACGGCTACCGCAACAGGCTTTGGAAGCGGGAGCTCTCCGCACTGGCCGCCCGGACCGGCCTGGAGATCACCGTGTGCCACCTGCCGCCGGGCACCTCCAAGTGGAACAAAATCGAGCACCGCCTGTTCTCGGCGATCTCGATGAACTGGCGGGGCCGGCCCCTGGTCAGCCACGAGGTCATCGTCGAGCTCATCGCCGCCACCAGCACCCGAACCGGGCTCACCGTTCAGGCCGAACTGGATCCCGGCACCTATCCCAAGGGCACCAAGATCACCGACAAGGAGCTGGCGGCTCTCCCCGTGACCCATCACGCATTCCACGGCGATTGGAACTACACCGTGAGCCCGCTTAGGGAATGACGCTCATGTAATTTAACGGTGGGCCCTAAGCTCCAGGGCGACCTGGGCCGGGAACCAGTGGGCCAGGCCCTCCGGGGTGGACACCGCCAGCCAGACCCGCTCCGCCGGGTGCGGGTAGGTCCGGACGAAACGCACTGCTGGCCGCCCATCCAGCTCGACGTAGGTTCCGGGATCCATCGTTCAGGCCTCCTTCGCTTTCGCTGTGGGTGATCTGCCGGGCTTACCCCCAGGCGCGGTCTAGTCCAAGTGCAGGGGGCCGGCTCCGAACTGGCCGCGACGTTTCTCGAGTGCGAGGCGGCTGCCGTACCCGACCGAGCGCGGAGGGCGGGACATGAAGGGCCGCCGGGCCTACTCATCACCGAAGAGGTCCAGCAGTGGCGGGGGAGGAGGGAGCCGGGTCGCGCCTGGCAAGAGATTGGCGAACATCGCTTCCGCTTGCGCCGGGTCCATGCGCCCCATGAGACGTTTGCCGACCCCAGCGTGAATGGTCTTGATCTGCCTTTTTCCATGCTCAACGTAAATAATCGTGGCGGTATTAGTCCCCTGTGTATGAGCCATGCAACCGACAGTGCTGCGACTGAGGCGTTCCCAGTCATCCACCTCCCGGACCTTCAAGATGCAACTCGGCAACGAGGCCGCCCGTCGCCTCGCGGCCTTGCTGTAACCCTTCGCCGTCACGAGCAGTCCCTGCCTGACGCCGACGTCCTCAAGCAGCCCTGCGAAGCACTCAACGTCTCTCACGTGGATACGCCGCCCAAGACACTTGCAGTCCACCACAATGGGATCCGCTCCCTGTCGGCGGTACACGATGATGTCGATCTGACGGGGGGCTCCGGAGAGTCTGCCCGGCAGTTTCTCCCCGCCTCGCTCGTCAAAACCCACACTACCCTGAGGACCCACCTCGGCCCGAAGGGCTTCCGCAATTTGGCTCTCGTAAGCCTTCCAGAGGGCTTTGACTTCCTTGTCCATATCGATCCCCGGATCCCTGACCCAGCAACTATGTCCGGACCGGCTCTTGACGGCAGAGCACCACGGCCCCCCGAGTCTCCCAAGAGTCGCCTGACAGCCTCTAGGTCCTCCCACTCGACGCGTCGCCGACGCTGACGAATGATCCCGCGACGACGTGCTGGAGGACTTCCCTTGGCGACGCGTTAGGTGAGCAAGTGAGGTATGTGGTCCGGCGGGCATGCCTGGCCTGACCGGTGGCCTCTCGGTGCATCTGCTCACGCTCCGCGCGGTCTTCCCCTCGAAGAGCTCATCGAGGTCCCTTTTTAGGGAGCGGCCCTTACCGCCGAGCCCGACTTCGTAGCCCGCGGTGAGGTGAAGGACCTTCCGCCGGAAAGCGGGGCCCGGGCAGCGGCCGGAGGGCATTTTGGATGGCCTCGCAGGGCTCAGCTCCACACCGGCATCGCCGACCCGCTGGGCCCGCTGGCGATCGCCGGGACGATGACCGTCGCTGCGACCACTCTCCGCCGGAAGGGCCCGCTGAATGCGAAGGGTGGCTACGAGTTGCCACTCACCACCCTGGCGGCTGCGCTCGCCCTCGTGAGCGCCGGGCCGGGCAAACTGCGGATCGGCCCCGCGCTCCCGAAGTCGCTCAGGCGGGTGGCGGTGCTCGGCGGCGTTGCCCTCGCCGGCGCCTCCGTGGTCCAGCTGCTGTCGACGAAGCCGTTACCCGGCAGCTAAGCGCCCGTCATAAGCGAATCTGTCGCCTTGGGCCCGCTACCTCGCTTCGAACGAGAACGCCGGTCGCTCGGTCCCGGTCTGGCCGGGGTTGTGGATCTGGCGCATCAGCCCGTCCCGCGTGTGCACCTCGACGTCGAAGGTGGCGGCGTCGACGGTGGCCTCGTCAAGGGTGTGCAACCCGATGAACGCTTTCGCCTCCAGGTGGGTCTGGCAGTTGGCGCAGCCTTGGACGCTCCACCGGCTGAGCACCGATTCCGTCCCCACCAGCTGGCGCTTGCCGTCGATGACCGCGAAGGCGGCAATCAGGAACGAGCCGCGGATCGCCGCCCGGTTGAGCCCGCTCACCCGGAGTGTCTTGGTGCTCCTCCCCGGCGCTGGCGCCGCCACGCTGGCGGCCACCTGCTCCTCCAGCGAACCCGGACCGTAGGCGTAGCCGAGCTGGCGTTCGATGTTGATGCAGTCCCGGGCGGTGAGCGCCCGCCCGCCCTCCTCCTTGAATGGGTTCAGCGGGGTGTCCAGGTTCAGCCAGGAGTTCGGCGCGATCCCGGGCGTCGGGCCCTGGCTGTCGACCGAGTTGGTGCCCGGGTACTCCTCCATGATCTCCAGTTGATCGGTGGCGCCGTGCTTGCGCTGCCACAGCCAGAACATCCGGTCGATGAAGCAGTGGTGGAAGAAGAAGATCGGGTCCAGCCCGGCGGTGTCGTTCTCGCCCATGTCCCCGTTGGCGCCCGCGATCGGCGAGAAATCGGCTCCGGGGATGTCGAAGCCCCCGACCGCCAGGTGGATGTCATTGTGCGGCGACTCCAACGGGACGACCGGGGGCTTACCCGAGTGGTCGCTGTTCCACTGGGCGGCCGAGGTGGTGTTGGAGAACAGCGTGTAGTTCGGCGCGTCGAGGCAGGCGATGAACTTGGCCTTGACATCGGTCGGGATCGTGTTGCCGTCGACGACGATTGACGAGGTCAGCCAGGCGATGATGTTCGCGTTCAGCAGCTTCACGTTCTGGTCGTAGTCCGGGTACATCGCGTTGTGGATCTTGGTGGCCTCCCGTTCCTCTGCCGAGCCCACCAGCCCCGACAGCGGGTAGCGGACCGTCTCGTAGCCCGTCGGCTTGCTGTAGTTCGGGTTGTCGCCGTTGATGAAGTCGGTGATGTTCTGGTTGAACACGAACGAGCGAAGCGGGTTTGCGATCTGCTTCCCGTCCAGTTCGATGTCCTTCTGCGTCAGTGCCCACGGGATCCCGTTGGCGATCGTCTCGTCGCTGGTCTCGTCCCAGTACGGGAGCATCACCTGCTCGCAGCCGGGGACGCTCTGGAGCGCTTTCTCAAGGGCTACGAGGTAGGCCCGGTGCCATACCGGGAACAGGACGTTCCCGTGGTTGCAGTAGCCGCCCCAGTAGGTGTTGGTCCCCCAACCGGCTCCCCGGAACGGTTCTCCGTGGAGACCGCCAAGCCAAAAGAACGACGAGTGCTCGGTGGCGGTGCGGTCCTTGATCCCCTTCCAGGCCCGCATGAGGTCCTCCAGGGGCTTTCGGTCACCTGCCTCGTACCGCGCTTGCAACTCGGTCAGCGACCTGCGGACCCGCACATCAGCAGCACTCATCGCGACCCTCCTATCCACTCTTTCCCACAACCAGCGGGAACGCGATGATACCAGAAAACCTCGCCATTTTACTAGATTCCATCGGCCTGCCTAAACCAATTTCAAAACGTTATAAAACGCTCACTTACCGCCTCGATTAGCCCAGGAGACGCCCGGGTAGGGTCGGTTCGTGCTACTCGCTTGGACGCTGACCTGCCTGGTCGCGCTGGGGCTGTGCACGGTCGCCCTGCTGCTCTTCGGCTCTCACCTCCGCTTCGCCTCGCGGATCGTGGGCTTCGTCTGCCTACTGATCGTCGTGGTCGGCGCCGGCCAGGTCACGGCCGCCATCTGGAAGGTGCCGACAACCTTCGTCCTCCAGGCCGAGGTGCTCCTGCTGATCGTGGGGCTGTTCGTGATCGCGCTCCGGCCGGTCTGGAACCCGGCGGGGCACATCTTCTTCACCTGCTTCATCGGCTCCGGGCTGGCCTTCCTGGCCTTCGTCACCTCGCTGACCGTCACCAGCGGCCTGGGTTTCTTCGGTCTGGTCGCTTCCTTCTTCCTGTTGCTGCTCGAGATCCTGGCGCTCACCATTTCGGCGTACTTCACCTTCGAGAGCCTGGATTCGACGATCCGGACCCGCTCCACCCGGCCTGCTGTGGCTTTCGACCCCAGCTACCAGCCCCGGGTGTCGTTGCAGGTCGCCGCCTACAACGAGCCGCCGGACATGCTGATCGAGACCATCAGGTCGCTGAACGCGGTCGACTACCCGAACCTCGAGGTCGTCGTCATCGACAACAACACCCAGGACGAGGAGACCTGGCGACCCGTCGAGGAGTTCTGCCGCGACCTGCCCCGGGTCCACTTCTTCCACTTCGACGGCGTGGAAGGGTTCAAGGCGGGGGCGCTCAACCTCTCGCTGCGCCAGTGCACCGACCCGGCCGCCGAGATCGTCGGGATCATCGACGCCGACTATCTGGTCGATCCGCAATGGCTCGACAAGACCATCGGCTACTTCGTCGATCGCAACCTTGCCTTCCTGCAGACCCCGCAGGACTACCGGGAGTGGGAGGGCGATCCCTACCTGACCGCCTGCTACGACGCCTACCGGTACTTCTTCGCCACCTCGATGCCCTCCCGCAATCAGCGGAACTCGATCATCTTCGCTGGCACCATGGGCTTGATCCGTCGCTCCGCCCTGGAGGGGCTGCGCGGCTGGGACGAGTGGTGCATCACCGAGGACGCCGAGGCATCGCTGCGCCTCTTGAAGGCGGGCTGGTCGGGCCTGTACATCAACCAGTCGTTCGGCCGGGGGATCATGCCCCTCACCTTCTCCTCGCTGAAAAGCCAGCGGTTCCGCTGGTGCTTCGGCGGCATCCAGATCCTGCGCAAGCACCTCCACGATCTGTTGCCCTGGCGCCACGAGCCGGACAGCGCGCTCACGCTGGCGCAGAAGCTCGACTACCTGTTCGGCGGCCTCCAGTGGTTCATGGACCTGCTCTACCTCGGATTCTCGATCGTCCTGGTGGGCACCGGCCTCTCGCTGCTGCTCACCGGCCACATCGGCCTCCCGCCGCTGCTCGGCGCCGCCGTCCTGCTGCCGGCCGTGCTGATGGTCACCGGGGTGCTGCGGGCGTTGTGGGCGCTGCGGGTCTCGACCGAGATGACGCTGAGCCGCTCCCTCTACGCCTTCCTCAACTGGCTGTGCCTTTCCTGGACGGTGTCGCTGGCCGACATCCAGGCGCTGTTCCGCTCGGAGGGCGTCTTCCTGCGCACACCGAAGTGGCAGGGCGAGGGCAGCCTGGGCGAGGCGATCCGGGCGGCCAGGTCGGAGACGATGATCACCGCCCTGCTGTGGGGCATGGGCGTCGCGGTCCTCGTGACCGCCCACGCCAGCGTCTTCTTCGCCGCCCTGTTCTTTTGGCAGGGAGGCATCTACTCGTCCTCGCTGTTCATGTCCTGGCTGAACCAGCACACCGTGCTCTCCGCCCAGCTGGAGAACCGGCGCCGCACCGAGGCCCGCCGGGAGCGCCGCCGGGTGCTGGCCCCGCTCGTCGCCGGCGGCACCGCCCTTGCCGGTGTCGGTGCCGTTGCCGTCGCCCTGCTGTTCACCGGGGCGTTCGGCCACTCGGTGCCCAGCCCCCAGCTGCAGATCCCGGCGCGGGCCCCGAACGACCCCGGTCCGTTCCACGCGATCACCAGGATTCCCAGCACGCTGCCCTCGCTGGTACCGGCGCTGGTCAGCGACAACCCCACCCCGCCGGTGATCACCAGCCCGTCCCCGGGGGTCGTCGTCACGCCGACGCCGGTGATTGCCAGCCCGTCGCCGTCAGGGCTGTTCACGACCAGCCCGAGCCCGACGACCCGGGTCTCGCCGAGCCCGTCGCCGGTGCCGAGCCCGTCGCCGGTGCCCAGCCCGAGCCCGTCGGCGCTGCCGTCGCCGAGTTCCGTACCTGCGCCGGCCGTGTCCTTGTCTCCGGCGGCGGTCGCCCCGCCGACCTCCACCGCGGCGCCGGCGGTTCCGGGTCCGTAGTGGTGTGTCCCTCAATTACGGCGACATTCGAACGCCCCTGCATCCCGCTCGCTGCGTTGCTCGTCGGTTGCATAGCTCTGCTATGCGCCCTCCTCGCGCCTTGCGAATCGGGGCGCAGGACCGCTCTCGGTGTCGCCTCATTTTCGGGACACACCACTAGTAGTCGGTGAGGGAATCCCCGCCGCCAGGGCGCCCTCCGGGTTCCCACCGGGCGCCCACCGGGCGCCCACCGCGATCGTTCCGCCCCTGGGCGACGTTGCTCGGCGTCGTCGCGCTCGTCTTCGCGGCCGCCGGCGTCACCGTCTGGGTCCGTCGATCCGCCGCCAACCCGGCCCCCGACCAGCTTGCCCTCAGTGCCGCCCACCACTTCCTCGACACCTACCTGGGTACCGATGGGCGGGTGTCCCGGCTCGACCAGGGGGGAGACACGGTCAGCGAAGGGCAGGCGTACGCCATGCTGATTGCCGTCGCGATCGGGGACCGCCACCGGTTCGACCTGGCCTGGACGTGGGCGGAGCACAACCTGCAGCGCTCCGACGGGCTGCTCGCCTCGCGCTGGCAGGGCGGCCGTGTCGTCGATCCGCAGCCGGCGC
>OEPS010000075.1_pt1 | contig 35559 bp, 35 predicted proteins | sample 1539411 | NCBI WGS metagenome assembly OEPS01 (sample SAMN02671747, study PRJEB22543) | soil metagenome | biome: bacteria | place: China:Hunan Province, Lengshuijiang City | collected 2012-10-15 | depth 0.08m m
ACTGCCTGACGCAGCTGGCCCCGGCGAAGCCTGCGGTCATGCAGCGTGAACTGAACGCGGAAGCCCTGTTTGCCTTTGCCAGCGCGCAGTTAAGCGCGCAGGGGGAATCGCAGATCCGCCAGATGGCGGCGGAGATTCGTCAGTCCGGGCAGGACGTGCGCCAGATAACTATCACCGGCCATACCGATCGTTTCGGCTCAGCGGAAAGCAACCTGCGCCTGTCGCAGGCCCGGGCAGAGTCGGTGAAGCGGGTGCTGGTCGCCAGCGGTCTGCCGGCGAATCTTATCTCCTCTGTGGGGATGGGCGCGTCCATGCCGCGGGTGCAGTGTGAAGGCGGCAAATCAGCGGCAACCATCGCCTGCCTGGCGCCGAACCGGCGCATCACGATAGACGTGCAGTAACAGGTCAAAGTCTTATTTAAAGAGGATAAAGGAATGAAAGGAAAGCTTAAGCGTAGTGCACTGATGGTGATGCTGGCTTCCCTGTCAGCGCCAGGGATGGCGGCGGCAGAAAGCCCGGCAGCAGCCACGACCACCTCCACGGTGGCAGTGATGTCTGTTCCGGCATACACCCTGATCACCGATTCATTAAACAGCCAGGTGCCCAGGGTCAACGGCAGGGTAAATGAGCAGGTGATGAGCCTGGTCTGCGATATGGCCCGCGGTGACCGGGCGCGCGCGGATGTCATTCAGGTGCTGGAGAACAGCAAAGTGAACGTGGCGGCGGTGCCGGTGCAGGGCAGTCCGCTGTCCGTCCTGGTGCACGGGGATACCCGCCAGCAGCAGAGCGTGTGCGCGTCGTACCTGGCGACGTCGCTGTTCGATGCGCCGGATAACGTCCGCTACCGCGGCGTGAAGAAAGAGCAGGTCAGCGAAGAGAAGCTGCTGCCCGCGCCGGCAAAATGGAAGGTGTGGGAAGCGCAAAAAACCGAAACGGTGACCACTGAACGTCAAACTGTCAGCTGGGATACGACAAAATTCGCTCAGGACGTGAAGGTGCAGGTGGCGCTGGCGAAAGCGACGGCCCAGCTGTATGCGCTGCTGGCGACGAATCTGGGGACTCAGCCGCAGACGGCGGCGATGGTCGATGCCCGGGTGAAGCAGTCGCTGGCGGATCTGGCGGGCGATTATCTGAACTCGGTACAGCAGATGTACCGCGACACGCAGGCGCAGACCATGACCGTGAACCTGCTGAATGAAACCGGATACGCGGTGTCGGACGGGACCGGAAATGTTCTGCGCCGCAGTGAGGCCGGGCTAAGGCTGACCTATCGCGGTATCGAGTGGCTGGGTAACGGCAAAATCCTCGGTAAGGATCATTTTGTTAATCTGAGCCTGCGGGATATTCCTGTTGCAGTCGCTGAACCGGTTGTTGAAGAGAAACCGCCGGTGAAAGGGCGGAGGAAATAACGACCCGCTTTTTATTGTGTGACTGCTGAAGTTAATCTGAGCACATTTGCGGTTTGGTTATTACGCTATTAATAAACGTAATTAATCGCCATAGGCAAAGGTTAACTTCACTCTTTATGGACTGTATGCAAAAGGATTAAATTATGGGGTTGCTTAACAAATTAGGGTTTGGTGAGTATTTTAGATTAAAAGGTCGCGCTTCGCGGAGTGAATACTGGAAGTTTGTTTTTTTAATCAGTGTAATAATGATTATAATCGACATATCAGCTGGTGTGAAATTTAGCCCCGATAACCCTGCCCGATATTTTGCTACCACATTTTTTTATTTTGTTTTTTTAGGGCCTTCTATTTGCATTCTGGTGAGGCGATTACATGACATTGGGAAAAACGGGAAATGGGCCTTTCTTCTTCTTGTGCCGCTGGTAGGTCCCATTATCTTGTTGGTCTTTACACTTAAGAAAAGTCAGGAGGGCAGTAATGAATTTGGACCTTCTCCGCTGGAGTTAAAAAGTAAATCGGGATAACTACCCTGTCGAGTGATCTGAAAACCCTCGATAATTATAATTTGATATATTAAATAAACCGATATCTCACTTTGCCTGAATCGATAATTCATCCCTGAATATTATTATAGGCCGGGAACGCTATACCTAATATATGGAGAAGTTAGTCATGAAATTTGGAACTCTTTTTAGTGCTCTGTTAATCAGCTCTGCCGGAATTGCTTTTTCAACTGTGGCACAAGCGGCGGATAAAACCCAGATTGTTAAAATTTTGGGCGGTAAGGCGACGATAGAGCTGCCGGTTGAATTTGTCAAAATGCCGCAGAATCTGCTTGCTGAAAAATATACCGAGGAGAGAAATCGTCCTCAGGAAGCCTGGTATGTGGAAAATGTGGACAGTAAAGTGACGTTTGCCTTCAGTATTAACCCGAATGCGATTAAAGAATCTGAACTTTCAAAAGTTTCTGCAGTTCTAAAAAATCAGTTAAGTGTTTTATCACCAACAGTCTCACAGGTGAAAATCAATGGTCATAAAATGGAACGCGTTGAATTTAACATGCCGATTGATGAGGAAGGAAATTACCTCTACAACCTGATGCAGCTTTCCTCTTTTAAAGGAAAGATGATGTACTCAACATTTAACGTGACCAACGATCTGGAAAGTAAATACAAAGCAATTGGGGAAGCTGCACTCTCCTCGCTGAAGTATTAACTAAGGATTTTTTTCCGAACTTAAAGGTAAAGATGGTGCTGGCGAGAGCGTCGGCACCACAATATATGCTGCTGGCAGCGAGTTCGGATATGTTGAAAGCTGAAGGAATAATTTATGAAATACGGCTCTCTTTTTAGCACGCTGTTAATCAGTGCTGCCGGGTTTGCTTTTTCAGTTGCGGCACCGGCGGCGGATAAAACTCAGGTGGTTAAAGTGCTGGGCGGCAAGGCGACGGTAGAGCTGCCGGTTGAATTTGTCAGAATGCCGAATGCCATTCTTAAAGTCGTCTATGAGGAAGAAGAGCGGCCGCAGGAAGCATGGTACGTAGAAAAAGAGGATGGTAACGTATTTATTACATTTAATATTTCTGACGATGAGCTGAAAGAAGCCATGATTCCAATGATGACAGCGATTATAAAAAAAGAGTTGAGCGAGTACTCACCTTCGATGTCACAGGTGAAAGTGAATAGTCACAAAATGGGACGTCTGGAGTTCAATGTTCCCGACGATGAAGGGGATAGGTATATCCATAATATGACGCAAATTTCTTCCTTTAACGGAAAAATGATGATTGTGGCGTATTACGTGACAAGCGATCTGGAGAGTAAATATAAACCAGCAGGTAAGGTTGCACTCTCTTCACTAAAGTATTAAGCGGGTAGCCGATAATGAAATGGTTTCACTGTGCGTTCTTTCACCATTATCTGGATCTCAATGAGCGGGCCAGCCGCCGTGAGTTCTGGTGGTATCAATTTGTCGTGGTGGTTATTTATATCGGAAGCGGGGTGCTGTCATTCCTGTTATCTGATGCTCCGCAGGATGTGGTACCAGTGATATATGCGGCGATGGGTTTAGTTCTGCTGTGTCCATCTTATTCCTTATTAGTACGTCGTTTGCATGATACCGGTCGCTGCGGATGGTGGGGAATGTTGATCATCCTGCCGGTGGTTGGCTGGCTGGTTCTGCTGTTTTTCCTGGCAAGAAAAGGTCAGGAGAGCGAGAACCGATATGGTATGCCGCCGGTCTATTTTTTTGAATAACACATTTTACCGCTTCTGTTTTGTTTGCCTGCCCTGGATACAAAACGGCGGCAGATCGTTTTGGATATCAATTTTCGATCTACTTTTCCTTCAACATCATCGGCATCGCTGTCGGCGTCGCTTCATCTTCGCCGACAGCGATGTGCCCGCATTATTCTGCCAAAACAAGACCTCCGTTTATGCTGCTTACCTCGCGCAAGGCCAGTCAACTTCACATTTCCCCTGATTTTATTCGGGTTTTAGATGAGTGATTTTCCTGCCTTTCATCCATGATGTGAATGTTTAATCTTTTGTTTCTTATAATAAAAAAATTCATTTTTATTGTGAATTGTTATGTCAATCACATTTCCATCTCCACCAACTTTAAATCTGTAAAAGTAGACGTTTGTCGACTTTTCATCTAAAAAGTTGGGGGAAGGGGCTAGACAGGACCATTATTAGGTTATCAAATGGTTAAATAACGTCACATTAAATGTGAATGATTGGCCTTGTTTATAAAAGGCCAACACGCTTTCCGCTGCGTTAAAGCGCTGTGGACATCTTTGGGAGAAGTTATGCATTCCTCTGTTAATAAAAATGAAAGCCGAACCTTTTTTGGCCATCCTTATCCGCTCGGTTCGCTGTTTTTCACCGAAATGTGGGAGCGTTTCTCGTTTTACGGCATTCGTCCGTTACTGATTTTATTTATGGCGGCCACCGTTTATGACGGCGGGATGGGGCTGGCGCGTGAAAACGCCTCTGCCATCGTCGGCATCTTTGCCGGAACGATGTATCTTGCAGCCCTGCCGGGCGGCTGGTTGGCAGATAACTGGCTGGGCCAGCAAAAAGCGGTTTGGTACGGTTCGATACTGATCGCTCTGGGCCATCTCTCCATCGCCCTGTCGGCGGTGATGGGCGATAGCCTGTTCTTTATTGGCCTGATGTTTATTGTGCTCGGTTCCGGCCTGTTTAAAACCTGTATTTCGGTGATGGTCGGTACGCTGTACAAGAAAGGTGATGCGCGCCGCGACGGCGGATTCTCGCTGTTCTATATGGGCATCAACATGGGCTCGTTTATCGCACCGCTGATCTCCGGTTGGCTGATTAAATCTCACGGCTGGCACTGGGGCTTTGGCATCGGTGGCATCGGGATGCTGGTTGCGCTGATTATCTTTCGCATCTTTGCCGTTCCGGCGATGAAACGCTACGACAGCGAAGTCGGCCTGGATTCAACCTGGAATAGCCCGGTAGTAAAAAGAAACGGCGTTGGCGCATGGCTGCTGGCGCTGACGGTGGGTGTGGCGGTTATCATCGCTTTGATTGCCCAGGGCATTATTGTGATTAACCCGGTCGCGGTTGCCAGCGTGCTGGTCTACGTTATTGCGGCGTCGGTGGTGCTCTATTTTATCTACCTGTTCGTCTTCGCCGGACTGAGCCGCAAAGAGCGCGCCCGCCTGCTGGTGTGCTTTATCTTGCTGATTTCCGCCGCCTTTTTCTGGTCAGCGTTTGAGCAGAAACCGACCTCGTTTAACCTGTTCGCTAACGACTATACCAACCGTATGATTGGTTCCTTCGAGATCCCGGCGGTGTGGTTCCAGTCGATCAACGCCCTGTTTATTATTCTGCTGGCGCCGGTATTTAGCTGGGCATGGCCTGCGCTGGCGCGTAAAAACGTGCGTCCGAGCAGTATCACCAAGTTTGTTATAGGTATCTTGTGCGCGGCGGCGGGCTTTGGCCTGATGATGCTGGCGGCGCAAAACGTTCTGAGCAACGGCGGTACGGGCGTATCGCCGATGTGGCTGGTCGGCAGCATTCTGATGCTGACCCTGGGCGAACTGTGCCTCAGCCCAATTGGCCTGGCGACCATGACGCTGCTAGCGCCGGAAAGAATGCGCGGTCAGATGATGGGGCTGTGGTTCTGCGCCAGCGCCCTGGGGAACCTGGCGGCGGGCCTGATTGGCGGACACGTGAAGGCCGATCAGCTGGATATGCTGCCCGATCTGTTCGCACGCTGCTCTATGGCGCTACTGATCTGCGCCGCGGTACTGTGTGTGCTGATTGTGCCGGTGCGCCGCATGCTGGAAAACAGTAAATCCACCGAGCAAAAACCAGAGGCGAATGCCTGATTGCGAAAGCGATAAATGAAAAGCCGGCGCCGGGCGCCGGTTTTTTTATTGGCCTATTCCGGGGCAACCCTACGCCTTTGCCAATCCCCGGATTGCGGCGCGAAGCGCCTTATCCGGGCTACCCAGATCCGCAGAACCGTCGCCAGGGTACAGAACCGTAGCCCTGCTAAGCGCCGCGTGAGCAAGGAAATTCCCCCGCTATTGAGCTACTTCTTTCCCTACGGAGGCCGCCGTCGGACCGCGGTAATCGCCGCCCAGTGCTTTAATCAACGTGATATCGGTGCTGAGCCGCTGGGCCTGAATATCCAGCAATAACAGCTGCTGGGCGATGGTCGGCCGTCGTGCCTCTTCCGCAGCGTAGCGGCTTAGCAGCCCCCGCTGATGGTGCGCGCTGGCGCTGCGGGTGGTCACCATTGCCGCCGTCACCTTCTGCTGCTGCAGGGCTGCCTGCTGGTTTAAATCGTTAAGCTGGCTCGAGCTAATCGCCACGTCGCGAACCGCGTCCAGCACCGCCTGGTTGTACTGCTTAATCAAAATATTGCTCGCCGTACGCACCGACTTGAGATTGGCGTTTAAACGCCCGCCGTCAAACAGCGGTAAATAGAGCCCCGGCAGCAGGTTGATCTGCTGGAAAGAGGACTTAAATAAGTCGCCGACGCTTAGCGCGTTGTAGCCCCAGAACGCCTTGATATCAAAGTGCGGATAAAACGCCGCTTTTGCCGCGTCCACCTGGCTCATGGAGGCGCTGACGTAACCGCGCAGCGCCTGCAGATCCGGGCGACGGGCCAGCAGTTCAAACGACAGCGAATCCGGAAGCGTTTCCTGGAGAGTCGGAAGCGGTACGGGGTGAATCTTCGGCATGCTATGCGCATCGGCGCCGATAAGCGCCCGCAGGGTTTCCCGATACTGGGTCAGCGTTCCCTGCGCCGTAATCACCTGCTGCTGGGCCGCCAGCAGTTCGGACTGAGCGTTGGCGACATCGACGCTGTCCTCGACGCCGCGTTCGGTACGATGTTCATGGGCCTGCACCGAGAACCTGGCGATAGATTCCAGCTGGTTGAGTAATTCGATTTTTTGAAAGGTTGCCTGCATCGCGAAATAGAGCTGGGCCACGCTGCTGGCAAGATCCAGCTCGATCCCGGCGGTTTCCGCCTGGCGGGCATTCTTTTCGCCAATCGCGGCGGCGACGCGTGCGCGATCGGCTCCCCATAAATCGATATTCAGCGTTGCTCCGACGCCGACGGTATTCAGCGTATACCAGGGACCATTTTTATCTATCGGCAGGGAGAAAAAGTAGGGCCAGGTGAACTGTTTATTGGTCACGCGCAGATGGTTTTGCGCCGCCACGGCGATAGCCTGAACGCCCATGGCCGACTGCGCCAGTTCCACCGTGGACTGCGATTGCGAAATCCGTAGCCGGGCGGCCTGCATGGTAGGGGAGTTTTGCAACGCGCGGTTGACCAGCATATTGAGCTGGGGATCCTGATAACCTTCCCACCATCGCGCCGTAGGCCAGCCGCTGTTCGCCAGGTGGATAACCTGTGCCAGCTCGGCCTGCTGCGGGTTGACCAGAGGAACCTGGCCGGGATCGTCCTGAATTAACGCGCATCCGGTTAATAACTTCAGGGCAAAAGCAAGCGCCGGGGAGCGCCAGAAGCGCGCGAAAGTTGTAATTTCTGTCATGAACGGGTTGCCTGTTGCGGGATAGCTGAAGACGCAAATGACCACGTTGGCAGCGTGGCCAACGCGCTGGCCAGCGCCGCGCCGAACGGGTTCGCGGGAGCCGGTTGCAGCGCCAGAGGTTGTTCTGCGGTGTTTTTTTGCTGGTTGATATCGTCGGCATAGCCTTCAAGCTGCCGGGCGCAGCGAATTAAAAAGTTATCCCCCGGCTCTGCGTACAGGCGGTAACCTTCGCTAAGACGCAGGATCTCTTCTGCCTGCCGAAAGGTCGCCCGCAGCGGCCAGTTTTTGGCTTCTGACCACGGATGCGCATAGGTTCCCAACGGCTCGGCGGCAACCCGGTTGATTAACGTCTCGCTTTCGCTCAGCGCGGCAAATAGCGGCACCAGTTGTACCTCATCATCGCGGGCGGCGAGGGTTTGCGCCAGCTGGCGATACAGCTGCGCCAGCCGCGCTTTAAGCTGCGGCACTTCGCTATCCGGCCACAAATAGAGATGAACAATTGAGGAAACCAGCACGCCGAGCAGGATGCCGATAACCCTGTCGCGTAGTTCGGTGAGGTTACTGAGCGGGCCAAACCAGCTGAGAAACGCCAGCGCGAAGGTAAAGCCTATCTGGATCCCGGCGTAGGCAATGCGTTCCGAACCTGCCGCAATCCACGCGGATAACGCAAAGACCGGTAGGGTCACTGCCAGCAGGCCGCTCAGCGAATCGGTCCAGGGCTGCACAAAGACGATTAATAGCAGCGCAATCAGCGTGGCCAGCAGAGCGCCGCCGATGCGTAGCCACGTTTTCTGCATGGTGGCGCCCAGGCCCGGCTGGGCGACAATGACGCAGCTCAGCATAATCGTGTGGATGCCCTGCCAGTCGGCGGCGGTATAGAAAACGTAGCAGAGCAGGGTCGCCAGCAGCGTTTTCAGGGCAAAGTGCAGATAGGCTGGATTAGACCACGCGTCCGGCAGAAGCAGCGGCGCTTTTTCCACTTCGCCCTGCGGCAGCGGGATGACTTCGCCGCGCGCCAGCCGCGCCAGCACCAGGGCCATTTCTTGCAAAATGGCGCTGTTGGCGCCGTCGCGCGGGACGGGAAGAGGCTGGAAATCCGCGGCGGTGGAGAGATTATCCGCCAGCGCATTCAGTTCGCAGGCGATGCGCTGGCGCGCGTCGGGATGGTCATGACCCGGCTGTAGCAGCGTGGCCAAATGATAGCAGCGCAGCGCGGCACCCATCAGCGACTGCCAGGTGTGCGGGCTGGCGGCAATCTCCGGCGTGGCGCGCGCGGCCTGCTGATACAGGGATTGCAGCTGGTTAAACTGTCCGGCGAGCGCTTTGAAGGTAGGCTGCTCCTCGCCGGGCTGGGTAAGAGTCCTCGCCGTCTGGCGCAGCATTACCGCCAGATGAGCTTTAAACTGATAGCCGGGAAAGGCCTGCTGGAAGCAGGCGTTGACCAGCAGCGTCACCACAATGGCGGTATTGATCGCTACCCATAGCCACAGCAGCAGGCGTACCAGAATTTCGCTCTGGCTGGTCATCGACGGGAAGGTCTGGGCGTAGATAACCGCCAGCGCTACCACGAAAAACGCCAGCCCCAGCTTACCCAGCACCCGCATCAGGTAAATCGCGCAGAAAAACAGGACTACCGAAGCGACCAGACGGATCAGCGGGTAGTCGTAGGTCCACTTGATAATCAGCAGAACGCCGCCCAGAGCGACGCTGACGGTCACCACGAAAACCACGCTGACCAGCTTTATCATCAGAACGTTAGGCTGACTGACGTAAAAAACCACGATTAACGCGACGGCCAGGAAGGGAATATGCAGCGTCATAAACAGCACGATCAGCACCGCGCAGCTGAGGGTCAGGCGCAGAGTGTAGTTCGCCCGTCCTGGCGCATCGCGGAGCTCCCGGGTAAGAAACGGCCACAAGCTATGCATGCCGTCTCCTTATCGCGGCTGCAGAACGGCGCTGGCGGAGGCGCCCATACGGAACAGGTTCGGGTCGGGGTCTTTGACGGCGATTTTAACCGGGAAGCGCTGGGAGACATGGACCCAGTTGATGCTTTTCTGAATGACCGGCAGACCACCTATGACGCTGCCACCGTCGGGCAGAACGCCGGTGCCGACCGAGTCGACCACGCCATCGAAGGTGCGGCTATGGTTGGTCATCACGGTGATCCTGGCCGGCACGCCGGGCCGCACGTTGTTTAAATCGGTTTCGCGGAAGTTGGCCACCACGTACCAGTGGTCATCATCCAGCAGGGTAAAGACCGGCTTTAGCGCCGAAGCATACTGGCCGATAGTGGTTTTCAGCGCCACCACCACGCCGTTGAACGGTGCGCGGACTTCGGTGAATTCAAGATGCAGTTCGGCCAGCGCGATTTGCGCCAGGATCCCCGTTCGTTGCGCCACCATGGCATCGACGCCGGTTACGGCGGCGGAAGCCTGCCTGGCCTGCAGCAGCGTAGCTTCCAGCTCGGCGCGGGCGGCTTTTTCAGCCGTTCGCGCCTGGTCTAGATTCTCTTGTGAGGCAAATCCTTGCGGGACCAGCGGTTCAAGACGAACGCGCGAAGAGGTGGTTTGCTTCACCAGCGCCTTAGCGCGCTCTACGGCGGCGCTAACCGACTGCGCATTGTATTCCTGCGCTTTGATCGTACGCTGGGTCAGCATGATCTGTGCATCAAGCGTGGTCAGACGGGCTTTGGCATCGTCAAGCATTGCCTGGTACGGGCGCGGGTCGATGCGGAACAGCAGATCGCCTTTTTTAACCCGCTGATTGTCGCGAATCGGCATCTCGACGATCCGTCCGCTCACTTCCGGCACAACGTCAATGGTGTCAGCATAGACATAGGCATCGTTGGTTTCCGGCGAGGTTTGTAGCTGCCAGATAACCAGAATCAGCGCCAGAATGGCGGCGAGAACGAGCGCCAGCAGGGGCCACTTTTTGCGGATAACGCTTGAGCTGGATTGTGTCATAGGTATCTAGTTTACGAAGAACAGGAACCACAAAATCGTGGCGAACAGGAACATCAGCGCCAGATAGCTGAAGACCAGTGGAGAAAATCGCGATTGCCATCCCTGGCGGACGATCAGGATATGGCAGGGAATAAGTAAAAGCGCAGCGCCTAATAAACAGAAGAACCAGCCTGGAAATGCAGCGCCTAATACCGGAATCGCCGGGGATAATGAACAGCCGGAGAGCGTAAATAGCGAGAATAACAGCGCAGGGCTCGCCAGCTTTACAATACGATTCAAGACTGAATACCTGAGTGCTCAAGTTAGGGTTAAATGAGTTTAATCTCACTATCAGGTAAATAAAAGGTAGACATAAGCGAAGCGTCTATATTTCATCGGGAAGTAGAGCATTTCTTTTGAATAACTTGTGCATAGAAAATCATTTATTCTGCATTAATGACGCGAGGTGGTAGAAATAAAAATTTCGCCCGTCGCCGATAGTCAGCCGCTGCTGGCGGGGCTATGCTTAGAAGCAACGCAATAACCTACACCCGTCATACTTCAAATGGCATGGACGCTGGCAACCGTATGCGGGCCAGCGCAAACGCTGTTGAAAACGGTTAATCGTTTGGTCCCGTAGCTTGAATTATTTAGGGTAAAACTGAGGCAAGGTCATGGATAAAGAATTACTGGAAGCGGGCTATCGCGCCTATACCGGCGAAAGGATTGATGTCTACTTTAACACCGCCATTTGCCAGCATTCGGGTAACTGCGTGCGCGGTAGCGCAAAGCTCTTCAATCTGAAGCGTAAACCGTGGATCGTTCCTGATGAAGTGGATGTCGCCACGGTGGTGAAAGTCATTGATACCTGCCCGAGCGGCGCACTGAAGTATCGCCACAAATAAGTGAGGAAATGATGGAAATACTGGAAGGTCATAACAAATTTTATGTCAATGATGCCGAAGGGAATCAGGTGGCGGAAATTGTTTTTGTGCCCACGGGCGAGCATCTTAGCATTATTGAACATACTGACGTTGCCCCCAGCCTGAAAGGCCAGGGAGTCGGTAAACAGCTGGTGGCGAAAGTAGTAGAAAAAATGCGCGGCGAGCAGCGCAAAATTATTCCGCTGTGCCCGTTTGCGAAACATGAATTTGATAATACCCGCGAATACGACGATATCCGCGCCTGAAACCCTCACCAGAAATAAATGCGCCAGCACGCTGGCGTAATTTATCCGGTGGCAAGACGAAGATCGCGACCGGCTAGCAGCTGGTGAATAAGATCGTCGACGTTTTCACGCTCTACCGGCGGCGAGATAAAATAGCCCTGAAAACGATCGATCCCCAGCGCTTTTAATCTGTTGAATTTATCCAGGCTGTCCACGCCTTCGGCAATGCAGCGGCTGTCGGTGAGCTGGCAGTAGTAGAGCAGGCTTTTTATCAGGGCCAGGGCGTGGGGATCGTGCTGCATATCCCTCACGATGCTCATATCCAGCTTATAGGCGCTGAAGCGGACCGATCTCACCGGAAACATGACGCTGCTTTGTGAAAAACAGTCGTCGAGCATAATGGCAAAACCCTGTTTGCGCAGACGAGTGACGTTGTCGGCAATTTTACTCTGGAGGTTGAGATCCAGAGTTTCAGCAAATTCCAGAACCAGCCTGAAGGCCATATGGGGCTGTCGCAGCTGCTGACGCGCGGTTTCCACCATGCGAATCAGGTTTTCATTGCTGGCGATAGCGGCGGGGATATTCACCGAGAGATAAAATTCCCCCGGATGCTGGTTGATATTCTCCACCGCCTCGCGCAGCACAAAGGCCGTCAAAACCAGCCAGGCGTACTCTGAACGTACCTGCGGTAAAAAATCGCCGGGCAGCAGAACGTGACCTTTTTGCCGCCAGCGGCAGAGGATTTCTAGTCCTTTAAGCTGCATTCGACCATCGACGATAGGCTGGAAGACCGGGAAAATTTGCCGACAGTGAATAGCATGAACGAACTCACGTTCGAATGCGGAAAGTGCAGTATTCGGTGGGATTGTATGTCCTTTAGCCTGGCTGCCGGGGAAACTCGTCGCCAGCTGAGGATGGTGTTCTACCATTTTCTTCAGTCCTGCGGTGCGCTGGTTATAAAGCGTTTTATGGCTGATGCCGCGGCGTTTTGCCTGAGCGTTAACGCTATAGCCGCTCAGTAAACCAAGGATTGCGGTCAGCTCCGGCCTGGTGAGCCCGCCGGGATTCTTGCCGCCGAGCCGTATCTCTTCATCGGCCAGCTGCTTAAGCGAAGGATATCTTTCCAGAATATAGTCCTGCAGTACCGCGGTCAGGCTGGGGACGGGCAGGTCGGATGCGGCGGCACGTATCTTGTAAAGCAGACGATGATCGATGACCTGATGCAGCAGGGTATGCCACAGCCAGCAGGCCGGGCTGCGGCTAAGGATCAGCATCGGCAGCGGCGTCGCGGAATGTTCGAGAAACCTGGCGGCCTGCTGTAGGGTGGTGAGCAGCCTGGCCGGAGTTTCTGGCAGGAACACGATGATGCGACGAATGCCCGCTTCGGCAGGGAGCGATGCCGCATCGGGCGGCAGCACAACGGGCCGCATTCCGCTGGCCGTCATCACTTTGACTAACCCATCGGCGACCAGCGAGCAGGGCGAGAGGATATAGTCATTTCCCGATCTGCCGTGCGCCATGGGTGCGCTATTGGTAAACAAAGGTCACCCCGATAATGGATTGTACGTTGCCTGCGGTAACCTGGCCGCTGGTGCGGGCGTAGGTGGCGGTGAGTCCCAGATTGACCGCAGACGTGCCCACGGTTCCCATTGAGACGGTTGTGTTCGCCCGCATGATGGAGCCATTACGCAAAAGCTGAACGCCTATACCCTGAGCCGGTGAGGCTGAGGAGGTATTGGTGAAAATGGAACTGGCGGCATCAGCCGTGGTACCAGAGAGGTAAAAACCTATCTTTTGGTTTTGCCCACAGCGTACGGTGAGCGGGATGGCGGTAGAACCGGGATATTCCGGCAGCGTTACCGTCACGTTGCGTGAGGAAACATCACAACCGCCGGTAGGAATGATCACGCTATTGTTGGAATAGATGTTCCAGGTAAATTTCGAGGTTCGAATGTTACCGCCGCCGTTGATATCAGAGCCCTCCTGGTACATAACCAGCGTTGCGATATGCGAGCCGGCGCTTATCGCCAGCCCGGAGGCGGTTGATACCGGCGTCAGGTAGAGCTGCGTATTCCAGCCTGCGTAGTTACCGGAAGTAAAGTTGTGGTTGCCGGTTTGAGAGTTGAGCGGGAATTTATAGCTGATCCCATAGTACTTTAAAGAACCGGTGAAATTGGTCAGCAGGCCGCTATAGGCCGAGCCCTGTAGCATGCTCACCCTATCGTTACGAATGGTCGGCGCATCGTTTTTACAAAAAATAGAGCTGGATAAGTCGACGACCAGGTTCTGCCCCGCCCCAAGGTTTGGCTGCAGGTTGACGTAGACGCTGGATACCTTTCCTCCGGTATCACTGTTTAATATTGTGCCGGTGGAGTCGTAGCAGGTATAGGCCCTGACGCTGGTGGAAAACCCGGATAATAAACATACAAGCCACAGCGCGTTGACCAGGGTCAGACGACGTTTATGGATGGTGGCAATCCGCTGATTCATAACGATCTCCTGCCTCATAGCCAGGTATAGGTGACGTTAATCACCGCCTGGATTGTTCCCTGTGTTGGCCCGCCATTGACCGTCAGCGCCCTGACGCGTAATGGAAAGCTGGTCGATTGCGTGGCATCGTTGACGGCCACCGTTTTGCTTGAGCCGTTGTTAAACCGGGTTCCGCTGGTGTCCTGTAGCTCCAGCTGGAGGTTTCCCGCCGTTCCCTGATTTTTGTAATAGCCTGTACTGTCAGCCGTACCGCTGAAGGTGGCGGTGACCCGCGACGTACCGATCGGGCAGTTGCTGAGATCGAGCGTGACGTCATGCCAGCCTGAGGCCGAGCCGGGTGAAAGCATGTTAAAGGTGAATAAATCACCCAGGTCGACGGTTGCCCTGGGCGTGGCTATGGTGCAGGGTTTGGCCACTACTTTACCGTTCACGGTAATGGTGACATCGGCGGCATAAGAGGCGCTGGCGCAGGCCAGTAATCCGGCCAGCAGGCAGCGGGAATAGGTCCATTTCATTTCAGCCTCCGGTTACTGAAATTCAAGCGTGAATATCGCGGTTGCATTAACGTGTCCGGCGGTAATCGGGACGCGGGCGGCCATCAGCCGGGCGTAAAAGTTCAGCGCGTTGGTCTGGCCGGGTTTCAGGGTTGTCCAGGCGATATTTGACGATGGCGAGTTGATAACCAGGGGAACCCGGCTGCCGTCAAGGATCTGTACGCCGATCCCGGAAGCGGTCGATACGCCGCTATCCAGCTTAAGCAGGTTGGCGTTGTCGCTGTCCGCTACGCCGGTAAAGCCGATTTTGACCGCGGTAACAGAGCCGCCGCAGGGCGACAGCACGATACGAAAAGGCACCAGCGGTGTGGTCGTGCCAACGGCATTAAACTGTTTCGCGGCGTTATTCATCAGATCGACGGTAAAATCCTTTGATTCACCCGCGACGGCGCAGGTGTTATCCCGCACGTAACCGCCGATCGTGATGCTGCTGTCGGCAGCAGAAGTGCTGAAGGAGACCAGAGAGAGTATGGCGCCCAGCAGATACAGGTTGTTTCTCATCATCATGGCTTCCTTAGCGGCATACTGCCGAGAGCTGGCTTAGCGCCTGGTTCTGGCTTTCCGGCGGCAGACGATAGGCGGCTTCGCAGCTGGCGTTCGGCCCGTCTCCCCACTTCGCGCGCACCTTGCCCGCCAGCGGCATTCCGCTCAGGTAGACCTGACCGTTATCGGCGACGATGCTGCTGTTCTGACTCTCGACAGCGGCGGCGATGGCGCCAAAAGGAACCGGTTTACCGTTGTGGATCAGCGTCATCAGCAGCTTAATGCCGACGCTGGCTTGAAATTCGGCACGGGCAATTGCCCCGTGGGTCGGCACGATATTGACTACGGCATCATCAAGGTCGACGTTGTTGGCCAGCGTATTGGTATTCAGCGCTACCCGGTTTTCCCGGTATTCAGTGGCATAGGGCAGTACGGCGTAGCCGCGCCAGTCGGTCCTGACCCCGGTCTGGTTTTCCACCTTCACGCCATCTGCGCCGGGGGCTTTAATCAGCACCACGGTATCGTTCAGCGGCTGGCTGAGGGTGACGCCGTCGGCGTGGGCCAGCACGCCGCCGCTCAGGCCGTAGTAAAGCTGTTTGATGCCGTCGCTGCGGCTGTAGCCGACGTTGGCGTTGCCGTAGCCGCCGCGGTAGTTCAGCGCCGCATATCCGGTGCCGCCGCTGTTGCCATCTCCGCCGCCGGCGTAACCGGTCTGTACGCTGTAGCTCAGGTTGTTATCCTCCAGCAGCGTGCCGTACAGGCCGGCAAGGCTGGTGGTCCTGCCGTTCAGATCGTTGGACATGCTGTAGCTGGCGTTACCGTTTCTCCAGGCGGAGGTGCTGTCGGAGCGCATCCAGTGGCTGAACGGGATACTGACGTTGAGAGCCAGCATCTGATCGCGGCCCTGCTGCCAGGCGTTTTTGGTCAGGCTGTAGCTCAGGGTCCAGTTGATATCGTCGACGGCGGCGTTCAGCCCGGCCTGGAGCTGCTGGTCGGCGCTGCTGGTTCCCCAGTAGGTCTGGTGGCTGCCGCTCAGATAAAGCGTGGCGGTACGGCCTAACTGCTGGGTCACGCTGAGCTGCACTTTGCCGCGCTTGTTGTAAGCGAGGTTGTAGTAGTCGGTGAACCTGGGCTGCATCTGAATCACGCCGTCCTGGGTTTCGACGTTGTAGCCGCTCATCCGGTTATAAGTGGTATCGGCGAAGCTGAAATAGCCGCGGGTCGAGTAGCGGTAGCCCACCAGCTGGATATTGGTGCCGGTATCGGTCAGCGATTTGTTGTAGAGGAAACGTACCGATTGACCCTGATGATCGCTGTCATCGGGAAGGGTGGCGTTGGCCTGGGTTATGTCCAGCGACAGCGCGCCCAGTTCACCCATGTTTTTCCCGACGCCGAGGTTAAAGGCGCGGTAGCGGTCCGCCAGCTGGGTGCCGCCGTACAGCGTCCAGCCCGCCGGAAGACCGTGCATCAGGGTACTCTGGAAGAACTTCGGTTTATCCTGCCGATCGTTGCCGCTGCGATACTCCCCGGCGGTGACGGCATAGCGGGTATGGCCTTCGCGCTGGAGCACCGGAACGGAAGAATAAGGGACGGTAAAGACCTGGCTGCTGCCGTTGGCCTCTTTGATGGTCACCTGCAGGTCGCCGCCGTTGCCCGCGGAGTAGAGATCGTTAATGGTGAACGGGCCGGGCGGCACCGTGCTCTGGTAGATCTCATAGCCGTTCTGTTTCACCGAGACCTGCGCCGTGCCGCGGGCAATGCCGTGGATAACCGGGGCAAACCCTTTCTGGCTGTCCGGCAGCATATTGTCATCGGAGGCGAGCTGCGCGCCGCGAAAGTTGAGGCCGTCGAAGACATCGCCGTTGGTATAGCTGTCGCCCAGCGTCAGGCGCGAGCGCAGCGGAGTGATGTCGCGCTCCAGCCAGCTGTTGACGTGCTGCCACTTATTTTCACTGGTCGACGATTTGCCGCTGCTGCTGTAGCTCCAGGTGGTATTGTCGCGCAGGCGCCAGGCGCCGAGGTTCAGCCCGCTCTGCAGGTTAAGGTACGCGTAGTTGCTGCTGCCGCCGATGTCGTTGTGGACGTTGTTGCCGGTGAAGTTATAGTTCAGCAGCCCGGCGTTAATCCCGTGGTCCCAGAGTTCGGGCGGGATGTAGCCGCGGGCGCGGTTGCCCATAAACGTCTGGGGAATGGTCAAATAAAGCCGCTGCAGGCCGACGTCGAAACGGATGGTGGCCTCTTTGATCATCTCGGTTAACGGCACGCAGGCATCGGATGCTAAGGTGTTAATTCCCTCTATAGATGAGGTGTTGACGCCCATCCCGGCCAGCTGTCCGCGCGTCAGGCAGGGAAGCAGCTGGTGGTCGTTTTTGCCGCTATTAAAGGTGACATCACGAGTGGTCATATAGCCGTCATTCAGGTAGATATCGACGCGATAGGTTCCCGGCGGCACTTCCTGGCCGCTGGCAAATCTGGATAAATCCGCCACGGCGGCAGGGTCGTCTGCTAAAAAACGCGGATTAAAATAGAGCTCCGCCTGCACAGAAAAGATCGCAGAGGAAAGTAACAGAGCCAGCGTGACTTGAGCGAAAGCGCGCGCATTTCCCGGTTTGTGGCGGTTTTTATGGCCATTTACCAGGTAGTCGAGTCCATATTTCAGATGTGACATAGTCCCTCCGGTCCAAAGTCGCCCGGCTGTCAGTTCTTATTTTTTATTTCCGGGAGAACGGGGTCTCCCGTCAGTTATTGCGTTGCGCCTTTCATTCGCGGGGTCAGCGCGCCGTAGTCGTTAATGGTTCGGTAGGTAATCTCGCTGCCTGCATCGGCAGGCAATTTGACGCTGGCTTCGCCCATCGGCGGGACCAGCGCATTATCCAGAACCCGAGTACCGACATTGAGTTCGGTCACCGTCAGGTAGTATGGGGTGGGGTTGATAAGCGTCAGCGAACCGGCGCTGCGGCGGAACTTCAGCTTCTCTGGAGCCTGATCCGGCGATAGCGCCAGTTTTGCCGGACGGTAATAGAGCTTGATGCGGCTGATAATCGCCAGCTGCAGGGTATTGTCGCTGAGCTTTGATTTATCCATCGACGGGATCGCTTTGACGTTCATCCAGAACAGGCTTTCCCGGTCCTGCGGCAGCTGGTTGTTGGTCGCATCAATGATGCGCAGGGTGTTCTCTTTTTTGCCCTGCATCGCGAACAGCGGCGGAGTGATAACAAAACGTCCGTCTTTTGCGCCGTCAGCGTTTTCCACCCATGACTGGATCAGATAGGTGCTCTTTTCGTCGTTATTGGTGACCGCCAGCTGAACCTGCTTTTGTCCGGCAGGATAGATGACGCGGGTCGCCCCCAGCGCCACGCCTGCTTCGGCGCGAGCGGTCAAGCCGGTGGCGGCTATCATCAGCGCTCCCATCAGTAAACCGCGCGTCATCGCCAGTGTTTTTCTCACGTTAACCCCTTTTATACTCACCGTCGTTTCCTGTTTTCGGTACGTTTGCTGATTAATTACTGGTAGGTCAGGGAGAACCAGGCCTGAGCGTTGGCCGCTCCCCCGGTGACCTGATGCCCTGTCGCCCGATATTTCGCCACGAAGTGCAGGGTGGTCGGCCCGGTATACAATTTTGTCCAGGCGGCGGGAGGGCTATTTAGTGGGATCAGATGGTCTTCTTGATCAAACAGAGCAACGCCCACGCCGGTTGCGATCCCCGGTCCTTCACCGACCGAGAGCACGTCCGGGTTTTTACCGTCGGCGACGCCGTGAAACGCCACGCCAACGCGTTCGCTGACTGCGGTGCTGCACTCCTGCAGATGAATATCGAAGGGCATCGGATTGGTATCTTCTCCGGCTGAATGAAGCCGATTACTGCTGATCTGTCCCATATTGACCGTCATCTGCCGGTCGCCAGCTTCAACGCGGCAGGACTCGGCAATGATGATGCCCTGAAAGCGCATATTTCCGCCGGGCAGCGTGACGTTCAATTGATTACCGGCCAGCGCCAGCGATGGGAGCAAAAATATCAACAGACCTGACTTCATCCTTTGCATCGTTATCACCCGAGTTCCGTTATGGATAACGGGCCTTCCTGGCCCGACATGCTTCCCTGCCTGATGAATGAATTACTGGTATTGCACTTTGAAGGTCGCGTCAGCGTTAGCGGTACCGGCAGTAGCTGCGGCGGTAGCGTAGTAGCGCGCCTGGAACGGAATGACGTTGGTGCCATCGTTCAGGGTGGAAGCTGCGCTGAAGGTCGCACCATCCAGTACCAGCGGAACACCGGTACGGTCAAGGATCTGCACGCCAACGTTATTCGCGCTGCCTGCCGCAGAGCTTTGCAGCGCCAGCACGGTGGTGTTAGTGCTGTCAATCGCGGTACCGGTAAATGCAACGGATGCCTTGGTGGCCACGGTGGTATCACAATCGTTCAGCTGGATATTGAAACCGACAGCCGTACTGGTGCTGCCTGGAGTAGCGAGTTTTGCCGAACGAACCTGGCCCATTGGAACGGTCTGATCGATTGAACCCGCGTCAATGGCGCATGCCGCGTTGACGACTTCCCCTTTAAAATGCACTGTACCGCCGTTTACCGTGGTATCGGCCAGAGCCGCCGCGGAACTCAGGGACAGAGCAGACAATACAACCATTGCCAGTGTTTTGATTTTCATGTTGTTTTCCTTTGTAACAATATCGGGATTACGAACCGATCTGGCCGTCATCATGACCTCCAGGTATTCCATGATTCAGTCAACGTTTTCGACTGCGGTTCTGCATGTTTTTCACCCAAAAGATGAGACATTTGGGGCCATTTTGACTCGTTGGCGTAATTGACTGTCATTTTGTTTTATTAAGATTTCTATTGGAGTTTTAATCTATTTTTGTTTTGTTTTTCGATATAAAAAATCGTAATCATTAAGGGTTTATGAGCCATGGAAGGCTATCGGCAAAGCGTCGGTGGCAAGCATGAGCAGCGAAAAGAAAGGGTTTTCTGGAAAAGAATAAAAATAATAATTCATTAATAATCAATAAGATATTGATTGCCTGGTTCTGTTTGATGCATTCAGTGGTTGCAAAAGATGACTAAATATTTTTATGATGCACACAGTTTGGCCCCAATTGACCTGTTCGGTAAGTTATTTTCCTTTATTTATCAAATCCTTATTTGCCCTCTTCTGATTTTTTAAATTCATCTCCATAAGATTGTTGCGTTCCCAAAGTCCGGCGAATCGAGCGGCATTGCTGGCCGTATAACGTACGGTATGGCGAATATTTCTATGGCCAAGATAGTCCTGGATAAGGCGCGTATCCGCTCCTCGTTCCGCCAGCTCGTAACCGCAGGCGTGGCGCAGCATATGTGGGTGAGTCTGGGTTGCCGTTCCGGCTTCAACTCCCGCTGTACGGATGATGCGATAGGCCTGCTGGCGGGAAAGTGGGGTACCCCGCCGTGAGATAAACAGCGCATCGCTATTTTTCGCGTCTTTCCAGGTTTGCCGGGACTGACTCCAGCGCCTGATAGCCTCACATTCATCGGCCATCAGCGGATGTATGGTCGAAAATCCGTTCTTCAGCCTTCGAATATTGATGCGTCCTTCGGCCAGATCGAGATCGCGATAGTGAAGATCGAGTAGCTCGCTAATGCGCATTCCATGGCGAAAAGCGAGCAGGATAAGGCAATAATCTCTCTCTCCCGTCTGCCCATTGCGGGCGGCATGCATCATCGCCTGCACTTCTTTACCGGTAAGAAAACGACGTCGGTTCACAATTAAGACTCCTGATATGGTTTTGATAGACATAACTTCCCTGCTAAGCAACAGGGGGCGCACAAATAATCCGCAATGTTAATCGCGTATTATATGAAGGGAATAAAATGCAAGCTAAAGGATATACATTATGGTGGCTTCAGCCAGGTATATTTCCGGGTGATAAATCTTATTTTTATAGATTTTATTCATTATCACAACATCACTTCTTCAACTCTGTGCCAGCTGGTTAAACCTGAATGAGAAAAAGCAATGAGTGGTGGTGTTTTAATCTGGTTATAAATAATGCGCTTAAACGCACAGGGAGAGAGGGAACGTAATAAGTTAAACGGTGTATGAATACGAACTTGCCGGAACAATAATCATAAGTAAAGTATGGTTAATTATCATCAGTTTTGACGCCATCCATGGCATCAGGAATTATGGTAAAACAGGGCTCCGCTGTTTGTTCCTGGTATCGTCCCAGATACCATAGAAACGACCCGCGTTGCTGGCGGTATACCACACCGTATGGCGGATGTTGCGGTGGCCAAGATAATCCTGGATGAGGCGGGTATCTATGCCCATATTGGCTAAGGCAAAGCCGCATGAGTGACGAAGCATATGCGGATGAATTTCAAGTGAAAGTCCGGCATTGTCGCCTGAAGCAGAAATGATCTGATAAAACTGTTGGCGAGATAAAGGATTACCTTTGCGTGATAAAAATAGCCATTCGCTGGTGGATTGAGGATACGAGGTGCGGATTTCCAGCCAGTTTTTTAATGCGCGAACTTCTTTATTGAGCAAAGGGTGGGTGGTGGAAAATCCATTTTTGAGACGATGTATATAGATACACCTTGAATTTAAATCGATATCGGAAATTTGCAAACGACATATTTCGCTGGCGCGTAATCCATGAATGAAACACAGTAATGTCAGGCAATAATTACGTGTGGCATGGGGACCACTGTTGGCTGCTATGAGCAATGACTCTATTTCATTATGAGTCAGGAAGTTCCTTTTTTTTAAAATGCCATGGTTTTTCATTATGTTCCCTTTATCATGCAGACGAATAAGACATTTTTTAGCATCGTTGGGTTAATGATGGGGCTCCGCTGCATTTGAAATATTTACTCTTGATTCTGGTTGTGCCAATAATTTTAAGATGTGACTTCTATTGGATATGCTGTGCTTATTTTTATGTTTTTGATAAATTTTAGTTTTTGGGGAAGGGCCAATATCCTGTTCACTCTATTTCTCCTTGATTGCACATTCAGAAGTTTCTAATTTCTAATGTTGTTAACCATACTGCAAAAACCCTCTTATGAATAGTGCTATTAAGAAAGTGAATATTTCCTGGAGAGAGTAAGAATTATTCGATCGCGGGTAAGATGAGTCTTGCCTGTCGATGTAGGGTTATATGGCGGAAAGGAGCGACAGAGGGTAAAGCTGATAAGTGTAGCGGAACCGGGCGTCTGATTTTTTTAGTGCGGTAATTGCTTTGTAAAATCAGATATACCGCATTTGTATGAAAGATGTATTTTTCTGTGGCGTGAGAGGGGATGCGCTCACGCCTGATATTTACCGCTAGCTCAGCTGTTCAAAGAATAGCAGAGCGGCAATTGCCAGCATAATCACGCCGGAAACCATGCTGACTTTTTGCGCTACTTGTGGCCGGGTGGCTAATAGCGCTTTGGCGCCGTACCCGACCAGTAAATAGACCAGCGTACAGGTTACCAGATGAATGCCGCCGAGTGCCGACATCTGCTGCGCCAGCGACCAGCTTCCTCGGGGATCGGTAAACTGCGGTAGCAGAGCCAGGAATAGCAGGAACACTTTTGGGTTAAGACCGCTAATACATAATCCTTTAAGGGCCCATCGATTCCAGCTGCCAGCGGTGTGGTCGGATGTATCCGGCGTCGGCGGGTGACGTAAAATAGCGAGCCCCAGCCACATCAGATAGCCTGCGCCCAGCAGGGTTATCGTCGACAGCGCCAGCGGATGGCGGGCGATTAATACACCGATTCCGGCGACTACGATCAGCGTAGCCAGCAGGTGGCCTGACATCAGACCGGCGACGGCGGGGACCACGCGTCGTCCGTTGATTCCTGCGCTGATGGTATAGGCCCAGTCAGCGCCAGGGGTGATGATTAACAGAAAAGAGACCAACCAAAAGCTGGCAATAAAGCTCATCTCCATGGACAGAGCGCCTCTGCGCGGTGACGGCGGTTATTCATCTTTACTTCCTCATTTAGCTTCGGCTATATGAGCGAAAGAATATCGAGTTTATTGCGCAATGAGCTTTCAATGTTATGCTCAGGTGGGGTCTTTAAAGAGAAAATCTTCCAGATGGATAGCATAGATCGAAAAATTCTTGCTGAGCTACAGGCCGACGGACGGCTGTCGATAACCGAACTGGCCGAGCGGGTGAATTTAAGCCTTTCGCCCTGTCATCGTCGTCTGCGGGCGCTGGAGCAGGAAGGGGTGATTACCGGTTACCGGGCTAATCTTGACCCGGCTAAAATGGGCTTCAATTTCCTGGCGATTGTTTTCGCGACGTTAAAAGAGGGCGACAAGAAAGCGGTGAGCGCATTTGAGGACGCGGTTGAAGAGATCCCGCAGATCGTGCTGGCGCAGCGCCTTTTCGGCGATCCGGATTATTTGATGCACGTGGTAACCCGCGATCTTCCGGCGTTCCAGAAGCTGTATGACGACAAACTCTCCGCGATGCCCGGCGTGCAGCATCTGCGCTCGACGCTGGTAATGAAAACGGTCGTTCAGGATCGGCCTTTCCCTCTGGGTAACGGATAATCACGCCGCTCTCCCCGGGGGCGGCGCAAAGCGCCTGCCCGGGATACGGGTTCAAATCCGGTAGCCCGCACAGAGGCGCAGCCTCGCCTCCGGGGAAAATAAAGGTGATGCCAGTTTTAATATTGCCAGGACGGATATGCCGCGAACCACCGCCGGCAGAAACGTAAGAACAGAGGCGTATTAAGCTTTTTCGAGCAGGCGCATAAAAACCGTTAGCGCTTCATCCAGCTGCTGGCGCTGCTGTGCAGAAAGGACACTCAGCAGCTGGCGCTCATTCTCTACGTGGCTTTCCACCGCTTTATCGATTAACCCACGTCCCTCCGGCGTAAGCGCCACCAGCATACTACGCGCATCTTCCGGGTCAGGCAGGCGAGTTATAAACCCGCGCTTTTCCAGCGCCTTAAGGCGATGGGTCATGGTGCCGGAAGTGATCATCAATGTTGAAAAAAGCTGGGTTGGCGACAGCACGAACGGCTCGCCCGCCCGGCGTAAAGTCGCCAGCATATCAAACTCCCAGCGTACCAGATTGTGGCGAACAAAGGCCGCTTCAATGCGCGGCTCCAGCAGCATCGTGCAGCGTTTCAGCCGGCCAATCGGCCCCATCGGGCTGCAATCCAGATCCGGGCGCTCCCGCTTCCACTGTTCAAGAATAAGATCCACGGCGTCGAACTGCGCTGATTTGTCCATTAATGCTCACTTGTCTTGATATCAAGCTAATTATCGATACATACTTGGACCACAATTTACCTTGATATAAAGATAAAATCATGACCTTTATTTCGCGCAGTTTGATTGTTGATTTACTCCTGACCGCCCTGGCGCCAGCCATCTGGGGCAGCACCTATATTGTGACTTCGCAGTTTCTGCCGCCCGATCGGCCGTTTATCGCCGCGCTGCTGCGGGTGCTGCCTGCGGGGATCGCGCTGCTGATATGGAGCCGCCGCTTTCCGCTGCGTACCGAATGGTGGAAGCTGATCGTCACCGGGATCCTGAATATCGGCGCGTTTCAGGCATTGCTGTTTATTGCCGCCTATCGTTTACCGGGCGGCCTGGCGGCGGTGATTGGCGCTATTCAACCGCTGCTGGTGATGCTGCTGGCCTGGTGCGTCGATCGTCAGCGATCGCCATGGCTGGCGGTACTATCGGCGCTGGCAGGGATCGCGGGAATGGCGATGCTGCTGCTGTCGCCGCAAACCACGCTTGAACCGCTCGGGATTGGCGCGGCGTTTCTTGGTGCAACGAGTATGGCGCTGGGAACCTGGCTGTCGCGGCGCTGGGCGATCTCCCTGCCGGTCGTCGCGCTGACCGGTTGGCAGCTGTTGATTGGCGGTATTGTGCTGGCACCGATCGCGTTGCTGGTCGATCCGCCGCTGCATCAGGTAACCCTGACGCAGGTGGCGGGCTACCTGTGGCTGTGCGTTGCCGGGGCAATGCTGGCGTACGGCCTGTGGTTTCGCGGGATCGCCAGACTTTCTCCGGTAGCGGTGTCGGCAATGAGCTTGCTGAGTCCGGTGACTGCGGTGCTGTTAGGCTGGATTTTCCTGGGACAAAAGATTGAGGGGATCGCGCTGGTAGGACTGGTAATTGTGCTGCTCAGCGTGCTGTCGATTCAGCGCGCGTTATCAAATAAGAGAGCCGTAACGAATCGGTAAAATCCCGGAGGCGATGCTGCGCATCTGTCCGGGCTACCGGCTCGCAGACGGCGGTGAACCTGAGCCCGGGTAAGGTGCGTTAAGCGCCGCCCCCGGGAGCAGCGCGCAGAGTGACGGAACTTCCCGGAGGCGATGCTGCGCATCTGTCCGGGCTACCGGCCTGCAGACGGCGATGAACCTGAGCCCGGGTAAGGTGCGTTAAGCGCCGCCCCCGGGAGCAGCGCGCAGAGTGGCGGAGCTTCCCGGAGGCGATGCTGCGCATCTGTCCGGGCTACCGGTCCGCAGACGGTGGTGAACCTGTAGCCCGGGCAAGGCGCTTTGCGCCGCCCCCGGGAGCAGCGCGCAGAGTGGCGGAACTTCCCGGAGGCGATGCTGCGCATCTGTCCGGGCTACCGCTCCGCAGACGGCGGTGAATCCGTAGCCCGGGCAAGGCGCTTTGGGCGCCGCCCCCGGGAGCAGCGCGCAGAGTGGCGGAACTTCCCGGAGGCGATGCTGCGTATCTGTTCGGGCTACCGGTCCGCAGACGGCGATGACCCTGTAGCCCGGGCAAGGCGCTTTGGGCGCCGCCCCCGGGAGCCGCGCGCAGAGTGGTTGAGCTTCCCGGAGGCGATGCTGCGCATCTGTCCGGGCTACAGGCTCGCAGACGGCGGTGAACCTGAGCCCGGGCAGCGGGGTCATTGTTCGCCAGAAACAAAAAAAGCCCCATTAAGGGGCTCGACATTACTGCATGCTTATTATGTGGCGGGAGCCAGACCAGCCGCCTTCAGGCGACCTGTCCGGCAGCTCCCTCTGCAACCATTCGGTTATTTAGACAGCTCGGCGGTCATATGAACCTGGTTACCGGTATAAGCTTCGGTAATGTGGTAGGACTCGCCCTGGTCTTTAGCAATGGCGGCGATTTTGGCTTCTGCGTTGTCCAGAGTATCTGCGGTTACGCTAACCGGCTGAGCGAAGCTAGCAAAAGAAACCAGAGACAGCATACCGGCAGCGGCGAGTAATTTTACGTTTTTCATGGTGTTTGTCCTTTTAACTTTTATGGTGGAAAGCGTTGTTGCTTTCGATGGATTTATAATAAGCCTGCTAACTATAACGCGCGTGGCAAAAAGTGCGATTTAGATCACATTTTTATGACGGTACGATGATACTTGAGCCGAATTTTGTTTTTTATTTTCAATAAAAACATATTGATAGATTTTTTTAAGCACGGTTTTCACCAGATAAAAGATTCTGTTCAGAAAGGCGGTTTTTTCCGTCTGGGGTTAGTGATTATTGTTTTTATGAATAGATAGGGCGTTTTTTGTACAGGTAAAGGCGGCAATAGTTCGTTAACCGGCGAAGCATTGAGTCCAGATGAGCGGGTACAGTGGCTCTCACACTAATTACGTGAGGACAACAGCATGATCGCAGTACTCTTTGAGGCCGAGGTGACGCCGGCGAGCCAGGAACGTTACCTGGCACTGGCGGCGGAACTAAAGCCGCTGCTCAGTAAGGTTGATGGTTTTATTGCCATTGAGCGTTTTCAAAGTTTGACCACGGCGGGGAAAATTCTGTCGCTCTCATGGTGGCGGGATGAAGAGGCGGTACTGGCGTGGAAGCGTAACCTTTGCCATCAGGCTGCGCAAAAAGAGGGGCGAGAGAGTATTTTCTCCTGTTATCAAATTCGGGTGGCTCAGGTGCTGCGCGAATACCGCTCTGAGAACGGCAATCCGCTATAATGGGGCTAATTTTACCGTTGGGGAGAATAGGCGAGGCGCTATGTTAAAACCTGTTGAGCTGATTGACGACGATGAGTCGTTGGCCATGGCGATGGCGGTAGTCGCGTCGGCAATGGCCGACGCTTCACGGCTAAAAATGCTTTGCGCTTTGATGGATGGCCGGGCGTGGACGGCCACCGAGCTTTCCACCGTTGCTGATATTTCCCCATCCACCGCCAGCGCGCACCTTAGCCGTCTGGTCAGCAGCGGTTTGTTGATATGCCTGGCCCAGGGGCGACACCGTTACTACCGCCTCGCCGGTAGCGATGTCGCCGGTCTGCTGGAGAAAATGATGGCCATGGCCGGCAAGCGCGCGGTGACGCTGGCCACCAGTACGCCGGTCAACCTACGCGTCGCGCGAACCTGCTACGATCATCTGGCCGGGGAAGTGGCGGTATCGTTATATGATTTTCTTCTGCGTGAAGCGTGGATAACGCCAGACGGAACGGCGCTGACGCCCGTTGGTGAAGCGCAGTTTGCGTCTCTGGGGATTGTGGTGAAGAGCGGCTCGCGACGTAAAGCATGCTGCGGCTGTCTGGACTGGAGCGAACGGCGCTTTCATCTCGGTGGCGCGGCCGGTGCGGCTTTGCTGCAGCATGGTCAGCAGAAAGGCTGGTTCACCACTAACGCAGGATTTCGTGAAGTAACGATTACTTCGGCAGGATGGCGCGCTTTGCAGATGCATTTTCAGCTATCGAAAAATGCGTAGCTGCCGATTTATTAAGAGAGTTTTCAACGTGGAGAAATAGCCTTTTATGCCAGTACAGGCTGCTGTTCTGTTAATTCCATATCGCCCTTTCCCCTGCAGTGTAAATAACAATAATTTTGTTTTTTGCTATTAATCCTCAACAATTAATAGTTGTTAGCTATCTGTTGCATTGATTAACAGCTTGTGAACATATGTATATTTGTCAGCGAAAAATAGCATTCTTTGACGCCGACAGCCTCGACGATTTCTTCTGTAGAGTTCGTTCCTGACGCTTTAAATATTGCGGCTTCCGGTCAGTCGAAGTTTCTATTAACAGTTGCAAAAGTGAGCATCGCAAATCGCTTCTGACTTTTGTGCGAATTAACTGTTTGCTTATTGATACTTAATTCACTCTGACAAGGAAATGGCAATGAAAAAGGTTCTTCTCTCTGCTGCAATGGCAACTGCGTTTTTTGGTATGGCGGCGGCAAATGCTGCTGATACCAATGTAGGCGGCGGTCAGGTTAATTTCTTCGGTAAAGTTACCGACGTATCTTGTACTGTTTCCGTCAACGGTCAGGGTAGCGATGCCAACGTTTATCTGTCACCGGTGACTTTAACTGAAGTTAAAGCCGCGGCTGCGGATACCTATCTGAAACCGAAATCTTTCACCATCGACGTTTCCGACTGCCAGGCCGCTGACGGTACAAAACAGGACGATGTGAGCAAGCTGGGCGTGAACTGGACCGGTGGTAACCTGCTGGCTGGCGCAACCGCTAAACAACAGGGCTACCTGGCGAATACCGAAGCTGCTGGCGCGCAGAATATCCAGCTGGTTCTGTCTACCGACAACGCCACCGCGCTGACCAACAAAATCATTCCGGGCGATAGCACCCAGCCCAAAGCGAACGGCGATGCAACGGCCGTTCAGGATGGCGCGCGCTTTACTTACTACGTCGGCTACGCTACCAGCACCCCGACGACCGTCACTACCGGTGTAGTTAATAGCTACGCGACTTACGAAATTACCTATCAGTAATAAATAAAGCCGCCTCGCGCCGGGGCGGTCTATACCCGTCATATTTTAAATTGCATATGTGCTGGCGACGTTCGCTTATCCCGGTCTCATACTGGTGTAAGCTCCCGGGGATTTACTCTCGCCTGCTCTCTGCCGTTTGGATTATTTAGGGTATACAACAAATAATAAAGCGGCCGGTGCTGCCGCTTGTTTTTTTATTCTGAGGTTAGCATGAAGCGTATTGCCCTTTTTTTCTGTTTCATTTTTAGTTTTGCGGCCCATGCCAATAATATTATTGTTAATGGCACCCGCTTTATTTATCCAGGAAATGAAAAAGAAATAACGGTGCAGCTCTCCAACACCGCCGACCGTCCGGCGCTGGCGCAAGCCTGGCTGGACAATGGCAATGCCGACGCGACGCCGGATACCATTACTACGCCGTTTATTATCACGCCGCCTATTTCCCGCGTCGATGCAAAAAGCGGTCAGACTCTGCGTATTAAGCTTGGCAGCAGCGCGGGGCTCGCTAAAGACAAAGAGACGCTGTGGTGGCTTAACCTTCTGGAAATTCCGCCGGTCGAGGCCAGCCAGAAAAATGAAGGGCAAAATATTCTCCAGCTGGCGATTCGTTCCCGCTTTAAGTTTATTTACCGTCCTGTCGGGTTAGGCAACCGCGACGCTGCGGCAGAGAAATTAGTGCTTTCCGCTAACGGCAGCAGCCTGTCGCTCAGTAACCCGACGCCTTTTTATATCACCGTCAGCCGTATCTCCCGCAACGGAGGCAAAGCGCTAAACAGCAAAACGGTGATGTTGACCCCGCAGTCCAGCCAGACCATCACCCTTTCTTCCGCGGTGAGCAAAGGCGAGACCCTGACCGTTAACAACATTAATGATTATGGCGCCGATGTCGCAGTGAAAGTTGCCGTCAAATAAGGGAAACGATCATGAAGCAGAGGTCAATCTGCCCGGGAAGATTAAGCACGGCTATTGCGGTAGCGCTGTGCTGCTTTCCGCCATTTTCCAGCGGACAGGAAAACCCGGGAACGATCTATCAGTTTAACGATGGTTTTATCGTCGGCAGCCGCGAGAAGGTCGACCTGTCGCGCTTTTCTACCAGCGCTATCAGCGAGGGCGTCTATTCTCTCGATGTTTATACCAACGGAGAGTGGAAAGGGCGTTACGACCTGAAAATCACGACCGGTAAAGATGGCAAAATGGGCGTCTGCTATACCAAAGCGATGCTGATGCAATACGGGATTTCGCCGGAAAAGTTCAACCCGCAGCTCAGCGAGAAAGAAGGCTTCTGCGGGCGTCTGCAGGAGTGGCGTAACGAAGAGAACGTAAAAGACACGCTGATTCAATCCTCCCTGAGGCTGGATATCGCGGTACCGCAAATCTACGAAGATCAGCGCCTGAAAAACTTTGTCAGCCCGGAATTCTGGGATAAAGGCGTTGCGGCGCTGAATTTAGGCTGGATGGCTAACGCCTGGAACAGCCATACCTCATCGAACAGCGGTTCCGATAATAGCAGCGCCTATCTTGGCGTTAACGCGGGTCTGTCGTGGGACGGCTGGCTGCTTAAGCATATCGGTAACCTGAACTGGCAGCAGCAGCAGGGGAAAGCGCACTGGAACAGTAACCAGACTTACCTGCAAAGACCTATTCCGCAGATTAACTCAATAGTCAGCGGCGGGCAGATTTTTACTAACGGCGAGTTTTTCGACACGATTGGTTTGCGTGGGATCAATCTGGCGACCGATGACAATATGTTTCCGGACGGTATGCGCTCCTACGCCCCGGAAATTCGCGGCGTTGCGCAAAGCAACGCCCTGGTGACGGTGCGTCAGGGTAGCAATATTATCTATCAGACCACGGTGCCGCCGGGGCCGTTTACCCTGCAGGATGTTTATCCCTCCGGCTACGGTAGTGACCTTGAGGTTTCGGTTCAAGAGGCCGATGGGTCGGTCGAAGTGTTCAGCGTACCTTATGCCTCGGTGGCGCAGCTGCTGCGTCCCGGGATGACCCGCTACGCGCTCTCTGCCGGTAAGGTTGACGACAGTTCGCTGCGTAATAAACCGATGCTCTATCAGGGAACCTGGCAGCGTGGGTTGAATAATCTGTTTACCGGCTATACCGGCGTCACCGGATTTGACGACTATCAGGCGTTTCTGCTGGGTACAGGGATGAACACCGGCATCGGCGCGCTGTCGTTCGACGTCACCCATTCCCGGCTGAAGAGCGATACCCTCGATGAGCACGGCCAAAGCTATCGCGCCACCTTTAACCGCATGTTTACCGAAACCCAGACCAGCATCGTGCTGGCGGCGTATCGCTACTCTACCAAAGGCTACTACAACCTGAACGACGCGCTGTACGCCGTCGATCGGGAAAAGAACTACAGCAGCAGCTATACCGTATGGCGGCAGAAAAACGGTATGACGTTTACCGTGAACCAGAATCTGCCGGACGGCTGGGGCGGTTTTTATCTCAGCGGTCGGGTGGCGGATTACTGGAACCGTTCAGGGACGGAGAAACAGTACCAGTTTAGTTACAACAATATGTACGGTCGGCTCTCGTGGTCGGTTAGCGCCCAGCGCGTCTATACCCCGGATAGCTCCGGTCATCGCCGCGACGATCGCGTGTCGTTCAACTTCAGCTACCCGCTCTGGTTTGGGGAAAACCGCACCGCTAACCTGACGTCCAACACTTCGTTTAATAATTCGCGTTTCGCCAGCTCGCAGATTGGCGTTAACGGTTCGCTGGATAGCGAAAACAACATTAACTACGGCGTGTCGACAACGACCTCCACCGGCGGCCAGCACGATGTTGCGCTGAACGGCAGCTACCGTACCCCGTGGACGACGCTGAACGGCAGCTATAGCCAGGGCGAAGGTTATCGCCAGAGCGGCGTGGGCGCCAGCGGGACGCTGATTGCCCACCGGCACGGCGTCGTATTCTCACCGGAAAGCGGCACCACCATGGCGCTGATCGAAGCGAAAGATGCCGCTGGCGCGATGCTGCCAGGGTCGCCAGGCACCCGCATTGATAGTAACGGCTACGCCATTCTGCCGTATCTGCGGCCATACCGGATTAACTCCGTTGAAATCGACCCGAAAGGCAGCAGCGACGATGTCGCCTTCGGCAGTACCGTGGCGCAGGTCGTACCGTGGGAAGGCAGCGTGGTTAAGGTCTCTTTCGATACCACGGTGCAGAACAACATCACTCTGCAGGCGCGTCAGGCAAACGGTCTGCCGTTACCCTTCGCCGCCACGATTTTTAACCCTTCAGGGAAAGAGATTGGCGTAGTGGGCCAGGGCAGCATGATGTTTATCAGCGACGCCAGCGCGCCGCAGGCCACGGTCAAGTGGAGCGGCGGGCAGTGCTCGGTGGATTTAAGCCAGGATAAATCAAAGGAAACGCGATGTCGCTAATGAAAAAACTGACGCTTTTTATTGGCTTAATGGCGATGGGGACAACCTCGGCATGGGCCTACTGTACGCGACTTTCCCAGCCGACGGTGAGCCTGGACATGGTGGTTGGACGAATAGTGGTACCGCCCGATCTTCCGGTCGGATCGGTGATTGTCTCCCGCGACTGGACAATGTCGGCGCCGGGTGGGGCAAGCTATAGCTGTTCGGCCGGTAATAACCGCTTTGTGGCCAAAATCGTTGCCTCCGGGGCGACGGATCTGGGGAATAAAATTTATTCCACCAACGTGCCCGGGATAGGTCTGCGCTTTAGCCGCGGCGGCGCGACGGTAAATATTATCTATCCTGGCGTGTATTCTAACTACGCGACAAGAACTGCTAACTACTCGCTGGAAGGATCGCGCTTTACGCTGGAAGTGATTAAAACTGCGAGCGTCACCGGTAGCGGTACCCTTGCAGCGGGCAAGTACACCACGTATGACTGGGAGAACGGCAATAACCCGATTCTTGAGACGCGCCTGAGCGCCAATGCGATAACCGTGGTGTCGCCCTCATGTACCATCCTGAGCGGCAAAAATATGAACGTTGATGTTGGCACCATTAAGCGGAGCGATCTGAAAGGCGTCGGCACCACCGCCGGAGGAAAGGATTTTAATATTGAGCTGCAGTGCAGCGGCGGCTTAAGCGAGTCGGGATACGCCAATATTCAGACCTCTTTCTCCGGTACTCTGGCGACCGGTACCACGGTGGCCCGAGGTGCGTTGCTAAATGAAAAATCCGGTTCCTCATTGGCGAAAGGAGTAGGTATCCAGGTGCTAAAGGATGGCGTACCGCTGGAATTCAACAAGAAATACAGCGCCGGGTCGCTGCGCACACAAGAAACGCGCTATATCACCCTGCCTCTGCACGCGCGCTTCTATCAGTATGCGCCGACCACCAGTACCGGTGAGGTGGAGTCACACATGATCTTTAACCTGACGTACGATTAATTCAGGAGGCGGGTATGCGTGATGCAGCACAGCTTAAAAATATCCCACGACTCATCCAGCTGATTCTGCTAAGCGGAGCGCTGATGGTCTCTTCGACATGGGCTTTTGAGACCAACTACGAGCGAGGGCGAGTGGATTTTGCCGGGCGGGTGACCGATATCTCCTGTAGCGTGGCGCTAAACGGCGGCAACAATGCGGGAAGCGGCAGCGTCTGGCTGGCGCCGGTCAGCCTGGCGGAAGTACACGAACGCGGAGCCGGAGCGTTTATGAAACCACAGTCCTTTACCCTGGAGCTGTCGGAGTGCCAGCTGCGCCACGGCGGCGCAGCAGACCACGACGCGATCGGCCTGGTTAACGTGCGCTGGGTCGACGGATTTATGGTCAATGCCGTCAGCAATGAAAATGCCGGTTATCTGGCGAATACGCGCGCGGACGGCGCCAGGAATATTTTTCTCGCGCTATCAACGAACGACAATAATACGCTGGATAAAAGCAATAAAATTGTTCCGGCCGACCCATTACAAAATCGGGTTCCGCTGGTAGAGAAGGCGGTGGAGGGGGGCGTATTTACTTATTACATTGGCTACGTTACGCCAGCGCCGGAAAAAGCAACCAGCGGTCCGTTGACCAGCTGGGCGACATGGGAATTAGTTTATAATTAAGTGATTGTTTGTATTGTGTGAATGTTAATAGTAATGCCGGAATTCTCCGGCATTTTTTTAAGCTGTGATATCTTCTTTGACCAGTTGTTCAATACTGACTTCCTGCCAGTAGTGCCCCTGAATAGCAAACCATTCCATACCTTGTAACCACTTCTTATGGGCTTCACTTTCTACGCCTTCAATTATGACATTATGATGGTTGCGGGAAAGGAAGGTGACCAGTGCATCCATCAATGGGCGACCGGAATCTTTTTGCATTAAATGCCAGAAGAAGTCCTTATCGATTTTAACATAATCAAAATGATAGCCGCGAATGGCGTTAATACCCGCGTTGCCTGAGCCGAAATCATCGAGCCAGAGCGTGGTGCTTTGCGGATCATTCCAGGTAGCGAGAGCATTATTTAATAATTTATTGGAGTTCTCGGTAACTTCAAAATGGACGCAACCGATGCGCTCAACGATTTCTTTAATCTCAGGCCTGAGCAACACGTTGAGGATATGGTCATCTACGTTAATAGTTGCCGAGATATGGTTCTTATTAAACCATTGTTTATGCTTCTCTATGAGTGCCAGCTGCTCCATAAAAATGCTTTCACGTAATCCCGTATTGGCATAGCGAAAGAAGTTTTCCGGAGATATAGACAGACGATCGAAACGGCTGAGGCATTCAACGGCGACGAGAGTGCCTTGTGGGGAGAACATTTTTTGAAAGACATAACGAACGGTTATATCGCTACGTGATAAATGATGGTCAGAAAACAGAGTTGCGTTCATTATCTCTCGTCAAAAATCAGGTCAGAGGTAAAGAGAGGATAATAATATTATAGGTGACCTTTCTACCGATGGAAATGATTATTAAAGGCTGAATGCCAATGAAATCCCGGCTTTTGACTGGTCACCCACATATTTTTAGTTTCAGCACTGATGCATATTGACTATTGTGCTTTTCATTATTCGTGAGCTATTCATTTCCAGCTTTTTCATAATATGTACCTTATGACTATGTACCGTTTTGTGGTCAATGTTGAGGAGAGCGGCAATTCTTTTATTGTTGTTGCAGGCAATGACTAACTCCAGGACCTGAAGTTCTCTGGCCGTCAGCTTACGGCGGGTGCATAGCGCCCGGCAGTCAATGGCGCTCTGGGGGCTGCTGAGGATAGCATCGAAAGCTGAAAGAGATGATTTCTCGTTTAAAATCAATAGATTTTCCATGTTAATGAGTTCGCGGAACAGAATGGAAAGCTCGTTTTTTACTATCAGGACCAGCATGGCGCAATTCGCCAGGCGTTTGCGCAAAGTGTTCAGTAATGAGACCGCCGTGGAAGCAGGGATGTCTTTATGGATGATGTTTATAATGACGGTTGTGGTTGCAGGGGCATTCACCCCCTTAACAATGTCCTGAAAGTTCAGGGTAGTGATGCGTTTAGCTTTCGCGATCATATAATCATGGATTGATCGCCCGATGATGTTGTCATCGGTATACAGTAATATGCTTTCCAATGTTTCAGACTCTCTTTTTTCTCTTGGCTTCCATAATCAAGTCGAGCAGCACTTTCTCTATTCTCTTCTTGTTATTAAGCTGGCGAAATTTAAACTGGCAGGAAATCTGGTAGTAGCTATCCGATTTTTCGTTATCATCTAAAGTCACCATGACAACATTTTTTATAACTAAATCGACGGTGATTTCGCCATATTCAGCAAGCGCCAGAATAGCGTTTTTAAGGGTAGAGTTA
>OEPS010000076.1_pt1 | contig 35488 bp, 33 predicted proteins | sample 1539411 | NCBI WGS metagenome assembly OEPS01 (sample SAMN02671747, study PRJEB22543) | soil metagenome | biome: bacteria | place: China:Hunan Province, Lengshuijiang City | collected 2012-10-15 | depth 0.08m m
CACCAATCCCTCGTCGCGCATCGCCCTGGTCCAGAACCTGGCGTAAAGCAGGTGCAGCACCGCATGCTCAATGCCGCCGATGTACTGGTCGATGGGCATCCAGTACCGACTGCCGGGCCCCACCATCGAGGTGTGGCAGTCCGGATCGCAGTAGCGCATGAAGTACCAGCTAGAGTCGACGAAGGTATCCATAGTGTCCGTTTCCCGCAGCGCGGGTGCGGCACAACGCGGGCATGCGACGTGGCAGAACGCTTCATGCTGCTGCAGCGGATTGCCGCTGCCGTCGGGAATGCAATCGGTCGGCAATACCACCGGCAGGTCCGCGTAAGGCACCGGCACATCACCACAGTGCTCACAATGAATGATTGGAATCGGTGTTCCCCAGTACCGCTGCCGGGATATTCCCCAGTCCCGCAGGCGCCATGTGGTAGCTTGCTCGCCGCGCCCCCGCGCGGCCAGAGCATCGACGATCGGCAGGAACGCTTGGTCCACCGTGAGACCATCGTAGACCCCTGAATTGATCAGGTATCCTTCTCGGCTACCGTAGCGATCCGACCATGCGCCAGGGTCATAGGCTGCCCCCGCGAACGCGATGACGGGGCGTACAGGTAATCCGTACTGGCGGGCAAAGTCGAAATCACGTTCGTCATGGGCAGGCACCCCCATTAAGGCACCTTCGCCATACTCACCGAGCACATAATTGGTGATCCAGACGGCGACCGGTTCGCCGGTCAACGGGTGCTCGACGTGCAAGCCGCTCGGGATGCCGAGCTTCCCCTGTACGCTGGCGGCATGGCTGGCCTGCGCCGACTGCCGGCACGCCTGCACCTGCGACTCGAGCTCTGGATCGAACTCGATGGCAGCTTTGGCCAGGGGGTGATCAGGGGAAACAGCGCAGAACGTCACACCCATCAGCGTATCGACACGCGTGGTGAACACCCACAGCTTGCCCGCGTCGATCAACTGCCCGTTCGCATCTTCGATTGAGTGAACGAAGGCCAGGCGCACGCCGCTGGTTTTTCCAATCCAGTTGCGCTGCATGCTGCGGACCATGTCCGGCCAGCCCTCCAGCGTATCGATGGCCGAGAGCAGCTCCTCGCCATACTGAGTGATGCGCAGGTAGTAACCGGGAATCTCGCGTTTCTCCACGAGCGCCCCGGATCGCCAACCTCGTCCATCCACCACTTGCTCATTGGCCAGCACGGTCTGGTCGACGGGGTCCCAGTTGACGATCTGGGTTTTCTTGTAGGCCACGCCCTTTTCCAGCAACTTCAAGAAGAACCACTGGTTCCACTTGTAGTATTGCGGATCGCAGGTGGCGATTTCCCGTGACCAGTCGAACGCCAGGCCGAGCGGTTGCATCTGTGACTTCATGTCGGCGATGTTCATCCGTGTCCATTCGGCCGGAGGCACGCCCGACTGCATGGCGGCGTTCTCCGCCGGCAAGCCAAATGCATCCCACCCCATTGGCATCAGGACGTTGTAGCCCTTCATTCGCAGGTGGCGGGCCAACATGTCATTGATCGTATAGTTGCGCACATGGCCCATGTGCAACTTGCCAGACGGGTACGGCAGCATCGAGCACGCATAGAATTTCGGTCGGCTTTCGTCTTCGACAGCCTTGAAGACTTCATCGCGAAGCCATTTGGCCTGAACCGTGCTTTCAACCCAGGCTGGATCATACTGCTGTCGCATAGGCGTTCCTCGATATTGCTGGCGTCGAGTGGTAATCAACCGCTCGGCTCATGCATTTTTGTTGGATATCACTCGGCCTGTTGAACGTCGCTTGGCGCAGGTGCAAGCGCTTAGGGCAATCTGGCAGGGTTTGGGTTTGAACAGCCTTCTTGCTCTTTGCGTCCGCCCGCCAACCAACCACGGGGCCACACACTGAAAACTCGCGGCGGTTTGTATTTGGCTTTCAGCGACCGTAACAAACCACCATGGGTAATCAAGCAGAAATCAGGCTCGAAGTGCTGAATATGTTGTGGGATTTTGCCCCATGAAACTGTAGGGAAAATATGATGAACGCCATGGTGATTGAAGTTCATCAAGCACACTCGCTCGAAGAAAATCGGTACTTTCACGTTGCGTGCGAACAGTGAGTCATTGATGGGGGTCTGGTAGTGGGCAAAGCTGTCCAGCACATTGAGAATGAATGCTCTGAGCAAGTAGAGAATCACCAGTGCCCATAAGTTGGCGCCGTATAAGTAAGCACTGCAGGCCAACAGCAGCAAGGTACATGCGCCCTCGGTGCGCAGCGCACTCAACTTCTTGTTTCGCAGAGTAATGGACAGCGCTGAGTGATCCAATGGCACAACTGTCGAGCCGTAGATGAAACTCATGATGGGAAAGATGAATCGGGTCGGCAGGAAGCAGACGGCCGCAGTCAGCACGAAATCGTGCCAGTACGCACCAAACAACTTGCGGTAGTAATAATTGAGTACCTTGCGCGCCGATCGGCGCTGGGCGATATAGATCTCGTCGCAATCATGCTCGGTACGGCTGATGCGGTGATGGCGCAGATGATCGAAACGTTGCAAGTCATAGGCGATACCCATGAACACCGCCATCATCTGGCCCATGCGCCGGTTCCTGCGGGCATTTGGATGCAGCAGTCCGTGTATCGCCTCGTGCACCATCACACCCGTTGTCGAAGAGAACAGCAAGGTAGGCAGCAGGGTCAGCATGAACCACGGGCTTATCGAGATCAGCAGCGGGGCGATGAAAAACTGGTAACCGTTGACCAGTACCAGAAATGCAAAGATCAGGTTGTTGGTCGTGACGTCGATATCTTCGAAATCGCGGGTTTTGACCAAGCTCGGATTGCCACGATACAAGCGGTCGTACAGGTCCTGTTGCAGTGTCTCGCCCATGCTGAGTGCACCTCTTCCTTTTGATGTCTGAAACGAGCCTCCTGGCTCAACTGCCTCGCGATGACGAAACCTGCGAGGTCGCGGCTCCCCGGCCCACCGACAACAGGCAGGCACCTCCCATTAGCAGCCCGAACAATCCGTAGAGGCTCCAGCTCAGTGCGAACCCTACGCCGGAGATCAAGAAGGCGCTAAGCCCCACCGAGACCATTCTGGCGACGGCGAGCAAGATGGGAATCATCGAGAAGAGGCTGGCCTGGGACTGCAATGATGTCTTCTGGGAAATCAGCGCAGTGATATGGGTGATGCCAAGAATCTCTCCCATCGTCCAGAAGAAGACAAACGACAGGATCAGCGCGGTATGCTCTAAGAACGCATAGGCGCCAAATCCGATGCCGTAGAAAATGCTCGCCATGGCCAGATTGGTGAGCGTGCTGAACCGAGAGGTCAAGGCGATCAACGGCTGAGTGATCAGGATGACCAGCATCGCATTGACGATCCCCACGGCCGCGAAAGTGCTGGCTGCACTTCCCACGGCTTTCAGGTCTAGCCACAGGGGTAACTGATACTCTCGCTGCGCATCCAGTAAGGACAAAGCGAAAAACAGTGCGCAGGCAACGATCACGATCTTCGGTAAGTCGATCATGTCGCGCAAGATCCCGCGTCGTACCAGCGGCGAATGAGCCTCCCGCTCGGGCAGCGTCAGGAAGGCACTCGCCAGGAAGCAAGCAACGCTGACACCGGTGGCGAACACCATCAGGTGATGACTGTGCAGGCCGAGCAGATACCCCCCGATGACAAACAGTAGTGCCGCGCCCAGATTGCTGGCCAGGTGCAGATAGCCGAAGGATGCAATGCGGTTGGCGTCGTTGGCAGCCAACGAGGTCAGCATGCTGAACACCGGCGTGATCACGCCTGCGCACAACATGAACAGCAGCACCATGGCAATCGACATGGTCGGTGCGTCGAACACTATCGCTAGCAGTAGAAAGATCGATGAGCACAACGATGTGCCCAGTAACAACGGACGAAAGGAGCAGCGGCTGGCCAAGGCCCCTCCCAATAGATTGCCCGCCAGGTAGAACGCTGATACAAGTGTGATCACCAGTGCCACTGCCGGGCCATCGAGCTGGTAGTGGCGGTTGAAGAACAAAGCGGCGAACGGTCCCAGCGCATTGGCCATGACGAAAAGCAGGCGAAGCGCGATGATGTTGCGCATCTCCGTCGTCAGCCCCGCGCCTCTGAAGAGCTCGCTCATTTGAGAACCACCTGAGTGCCACGAACGTGCGCCTCGCTTGCTGCACGGCATGCGTTCGCAGTATCCGCCTGGGTGATGATGAATGCGGCTCGATCGAGAAACGCCTCCGGCGGCACCTTCAAGGCACGACCGGCGGCGGCCTCGACGACCAATTGCGATGTGACGCCTGCAGGCAGTGCGACCTCGGTGGCATGCACCCTGTCCAGTACCCCTGAGTGAGGCGGGTAGATGAAGTCGATGGCTGCCACCCGGTGGCGTGACGGTCGCAGGTCCAGTTGCACGTTCCGGAAACCGTCCACCAGCAACTTGAACAGATCCAGGCCGCTGGCCAGCTCTACCAGCTTCAGTATCTGATCTCCCCCGGCCCGGGTCGCCAGCTCGATGACCTTCGCACCGTCCTTGCCCAGGCGTATCTCGGTATGCGTGATTCCCCACTGCACGGCCAGAGCCTGATGGGCCGCAACAACCAAGGAAACGAGTTCAGGCGGCAGGTCTTGTCCCCCCTGCTCGAAAGAGACCTGATGACCGATCTCCTCGAAGTAAGGTGCCGGGCCGAGACGCTTTTGCGTGATGGCAACGATACTGACGCGACCTTGGACCACCACGCTTTCAATACTGATTTCCGGGCCATCGACATAGGCTTCCACAAGTGTCTCATCCATGATCGCGCTGCTGATACGCACCTGCTTTTCACTAGCCTGTCTGGCCACGATGGCCGCCTGCAGTGCCTGCTCAGTGTCCGCCAGTACTACGCCGATGCTTCCCGCCAGCTTTCTCGGCTTGATGACCACCGGGAAGCCGATCTCCCGTGCCGCCGTGACAATTTCCGCATCCGTCAGGGCGGGTACTGAGGCGGGCGAAGACACGCCATGCCGGACGAATGCTTCGCGCATCAGACGTTTGTCCCGGCTCATCCGGGCGGTATCCAAGCTATTGCCGCGCAGCCCGAAGCGGGCGGACAGCAAGGCCACCGCCTCGACGTAGAATTCGTAATAGGTGACCACCAGGAGCAAGTCGATACCGCGTGCTTCGACCTGAGCGGCGATCTCGTCAACCTGTTCTGGGTCGATGTCTATCCAGTGCGTGACGTAGCGTTTGGCCCATTCGGGCAGGCTCGTACCCACCAGGATCACCGGCGCCTTACATGCCAGGGAGGCTAACGCAAACTCGCGGTAGAACTGGTTACCCACATCAAGCAGCAAAATAGATTTCATGGCGCTTGGCATCCCTAGCCGTAGGGTTTCAAAGACAACATCGATCCATCCTTGAATCGTGTGATCCAACGACTGTTGCTGCCCACTGGAATACGGTACTGGCTAAGCACCGTATCGACGTTGAGCTGGCCGAATTCGCGCCCCCATTTCAGGAACAGGCGCTTGGCTTTAACGCTGGTACAGCGCTGGAGCAGATCACCCACGATGTGCGGGTACATTATCTTGACTTGAGAAAACGCACTGTAGGCGTCTTCAAGTGATTGCTTGCCGCTCACTTCGTAGAGCATTTCCAGCAATGCACGTTCCGGCGTGGAACATTTGATGCTGCCCAATGCGGGCCAGGCATCGGTCAATGTCTGCTCAGGCATGCCCGACTCTTGCCAATCGAACAAACGGGCATGGCTATAGCGCACGGAAAAGCGCTCGGAAAACCAGCGCGGCAAGGTCACTCGTGCGTCCCCCCATAGCACCAGGGGTGCGCTGTCGTGCTCCAGGAGCGCGCTGTAGCCTCCGACATGCAGTCCTTCAATCTGCATGGCCAGGTAGGAAAGCGCCGATGACAGGCTCAACGAGTCACCGGGAAACACATAGACGCCGTGGGCAACGCGCGTCAGCCAGCCACTCTTCGCGTAGCCGGCCGCGCGCTGATTGGAAATGCCGATTTTCTGCAGTGCCGACAGATTCAGCGGCATGCCGCGTGGCATGGTCTTGTAGAGCTCCTTGATCAACGAATACTGGTGACGTCCTTTCATCCCTTGCATCCTGAGTCTGTACGATCTTGAAGAACCCCAGAACCGTCCTGGGCTGTGAGCATTATCGAACGGCCAGTTTTCACATTCCCCCAGCCAGCCGCGCTTTGAGCGCCGCTTATCAACGCCATCAGGAACACCTTCAGATCCGACTTCGCCGGTATCGCCACGCGCAGCATGTCATCGAGCAGGCCAAAGCTGTGGGGGTATCCGGAACAGTGGCTCACGCGGATATTGTTCTGGGCGAAGGTGCGCGCCAGGCAGCCATCGCTCTGATCCTGGAGCAGCAGGAAATTGGTATCGCTGCCGTATGCCACGATCCCGTGCGCACGACAGATCTCGAGGATCTCACCCTTGATCTGGTCGAGACTTTCATGGGCCTGGCGCAACTCATCCTGGTTACGCAGGCAGTACAGCGCCGCTTTTACTGCAATGTGATTGATGTCCCAGGGGCCTCGTACTTTCAGCAGCTCGCGCACTGACTCAGGGTGGGTGACCACGTATCCCAGGCGCAGTCCCGCCAGCCCGAAATACTTGGAGAACGAGCGGATGACGAACAACTGACTGACCCCACTGAAGGTATCCTGGCAAGACTGCTGCAGGTATTCGAAGTAGCACTCGTCAACGATGACCGGTTTGTCCTGCTTGACGCAGGCCTCCACCAGTGCCTGCAGTTGTTCCGCCTCCAAGCGTCCCCCCAATGGATTGTTGGGATTGCACAGGATCAGGCCCTGGCATGTCGACAAGGCGTCGAGTACCGCCGCGGTGGGCAGCACGAAGTCCTGTGCTTGTTTCTCGTACCCCACGACGACTGGCGTGACGCCATTGATGTCGAGCATCTGGTAGTAGAAGGAAAACACCGGCGAAGGAATGACGACGCGATCGCCAGGGGAAAACAGCAAGCGCAGCAGCAGGTCGATGGCCTGATCCGCGCCATTGGTCAACAGCACGTGCTGCGTGGGCACTTTGCAGTAGCTGGCCAACTCTTCGAGCAGGGGCTGGTAATTGGGGTAGGTGAACAGGTCCTGGGGCTGGAGCTGCGTCGCAATGAAGCGCGCGAGAAACTGTTGCAGGAACTGGTTTTCGTTCAAGTCCAGCAATACTGAACTCAGGTCGCGTTCCGGCGCTTGCCATAGTCCCGAACCTAGAATATGTGCGTCAACCTTCATGCGCGTGTACTCCCGTAGATGACTTGCTCGCCGAGCTCATACATGTGTCGCACGTCCTCTTCACTGGCGAAGACGACCGGTTTGCCGGTTGCCGCCGACAGCTGCTGGCAGGTAATCAGCCGACGGATTTCCGCAACGAAGGCCACCGCGCGATGATAGGCCTGCGAAAGATCGCGACCGAAGCTGGTGATGCCGTGACCTGGCATGACGATGCAGTTGGTGTCCCCGGCGCAACGGCTGATGGCGCTCACGTCCAGCTCGACATTCACGCCCTCGCCAAGAATGCAGGGCGGCATGCCCATGACGAGTGCTGTGTCGTTCGACACGTACTTCATCTGCCGCCATTGCATGACGGAGAAAAATGCGATGACGTCATCGGGGTGCAGGTGCACGGTGGCATGGATATCGTGGCGGCAGCGCATGATCTCGCGGTGCATCTGATGTCCCAGGCTGGGGCGGCAGCGTCCGTGCAGCAGCTCGTCGGACTTCATGTCCAGCACGGCCAAGTGCTCGAGGCTGGACTCTTCGAGCGACAGGCCGAGGTGTTTGGTGTATATCACCTCGCGCTTCCAGTAAGGACAGTGCGCGCGCACGGCGATGTTGCCCAAGGTATTGACGAGCAGTTCGCGTGCGGCCAGGCGCTGACCGTACTGCAGTATGCTGGCGCCGATCGCCGGATCGAACCAGGAGGGCAGCTTGGCGCGTGAAGCCTCGAGGCTCGCGAGTTTCATCTCAGGCATGTCCGTTCGCCTCCTGTGCAATGCAATCGGGATTGACCAGGGTCTTGACCTTGTCTGCACGCAGCAGCGCCAGCATTGTCTGGAGCGCATTGCGCTTGAGTTCAGCCAGCGAGCGTTCGCTGTAGAAGGCTGCATGAGGGGTCATCAGCACGCGCTCATGTTCGAGCAGTGCCTTGGGCACGAAGGGCTCTTCCTGAACCACATCCAGCAGCGCCATCGATACCGCACCGGACTGCAAGGCGCGCAGCAAGGCCTCGGAATCGACGATACCGCCGCGCGCGGTATTGACCAGAGTCGCCCCACGCTTGACCTGCGCGAAGCGCGCATCGTTCAGCAGGTGTCGGCTTTGCGCGGTGAGCGGCAGGTGCAGTGAAATGACATCGGCCTGCCCGAGCAAGGACTCCAGCGTTACCCGCTGTGCCAGCCCCAGGGGACACTGTTCGATCCACGGGTCGTAGAAACGCAGTCGATACCCCAGCGCCGACGCCCTGTATGCCAAGGCTTGCCCGGTCGCACCGTAGCCCACCAGCCCCAGCACGGTATCGCCGCACGCTTTCACCGTGCCGCCATGATGGCGCCAGCTCCAGCCGCCTTCGCGGGTATGCCTGGCGAAGTCCGGTAGTTTGCGCTGGGCCATCAGGATGAGTGCCAGCGCATGCTCCGCGACTTCTTGCGCGCCTACCGAGCCTATGTTCGAGCAGCGGATGCCTTTTGCGCTGAGGGCCTCGAGGTCAACGTCATCGAGGCCGATGGTTGCCTTCACCAGCGCTCTGCAGCGATGTATTTTGGCCACCAGAGTCGCATCGACGGCCACCGCGTGAAAGGCGATTATCCCGTCGGCTCGGGCCAGTTGCTCATCCGAAGGGTTGGTGGTGACCTCCAGGGTAAGACCGTCGTGTGTGGTCCCTGCACTGTATTCTCCGGCATCGATATAGTTCACTCTCGGCGAATCGATCAGCAATATGTTCATGGGTTTCCCTGCTCCCAAACCGTATCCATGCCAGATCAGCGCCGTAGGCGGGGCTCGTCTGGACCGTTGAAATAGTTGCAGCATCGACCGATTCCTCGTGCTCTGGCCGTCTCGTAGATGCAGGCGGCGACCACCATGTCCTGGCTGGCGTGCCCTACGCTGCGAAAGTAGCTCCACCCCGGCTTCTGCTCTGGGGGCGTGGACTGCTCGATGACCAACGTGCTGATCTGGCGGATGTCGCGCTCGCTGATCACCGCCGTCGCCAGCGCCAGGGCGATCTCTCCCGACTCATGGCGAGCCGAGTCAAGATGGTCGACATGAACTTGGGTATCGGCCAGTAACCGCGGGTCGACCTCACACGCAACAAGTGTGCTCCCCCCCACCGCGTTGATGTGTGCGAACGGTTTGAGCATGTCTGAAGTGATCAGTGGCGTCGGGCTGGCGTGGGAGGTGGTCGTGCAGATGATGTCCGCGTCCGCCAGTGCCACATGCAGACTCTCGACCGCTTCGATCGGCAAGCAAAGCTCGATGGACAATCGCTCGGCCAGCGCGACGCTCTGCTCTAAGCGCCGCGAATAGATCCGCACCTGCCCCAGCGTGCGAACGGCAGCCATGGCCCTTGCATGGGCGGCGGCCTGGGTACCGGCGCCAATGATCGCCAGGTTGAGGCGTCCCAGTGGACACAGCTTGTCAGTTGCCAGTGCGCTCATGGCACTCGTGCGTATCGCTGTGAGGGGCGCGCTGTCTAATATCGCCAGCAGCCTTCCGGTTTCCGGTTCGATCAGCAGGACGGCACCATTTACCGCCGGCAATCCCCGTGCGCTGTTGTCGCCGTGATACGACGATACCTTTATTCCCAAGGCGGGCTGCTGGGGCAGGAACGCGGGCATGAACAGGGAAAATGCGCTTTCACCTTGGTAAGTGATCATCAGCCGGTTGGGAACCACCGGGGGCGATGAGGCAAATCCCCGATGCGCATCCTCCAGCACCCGAACAAGCCTTGGCAGCTCGACACACCGATCGATGTCCTGGCGATTAAGAAGCAGCATGCATTTTTCCTTACTCCATTGATCCATGTTCGAGGTGGCAAGGGGGCTTGCGGTGGCGTTCAGGCTTGAACTCCACCATCCACCGGCATCGCGATGCCGGTCACGAACGAGGCGTCCTGGGAGGACAGCCAGTACACTGCACTGGCCACCTCCTGGGCTTCGCAGATGCGATTGAGTGGGTGGGAGCTGCCAACTGCCTCTAGGTCAGCGCCAAGGATGCCTTCCGACAGGGGGGTACGGACGAATGCAGGGCATACCGCGTTGATGCGGATCCCGAACGGCGCATACTCGCGGGCGGCGGCACGGGTCATGCCCACCAGTGCGTGTTTGCTCGCGGAGTAAACCGAACCACCCGTGGCACTGGCGCGTATCCCGGCCAGAGAAGCGACGTTGACAATACTGCCGGCGCGAGCCAGCCTCATTGTCGGCAAGACCGCCTTCATGCACAGCCAAGGTGCTCTGACGTTGGTGCCCAGAACATCGTCGAACACCGCGTCGTCGTAATCCTCGGTGCGCGTGAAGGGCGTGCCTTCGATTCCGATGCTATTGACCAGGCAGGTCACTGGCGGGTGGTTGCTTGCAATGATGCGAAAGCATTCGCTCAGCTGGCGTGCATCACGCAGGTCGACGGCATAGCTATGGGCCACCCCGCCGGCCTCGAGAATGCGTTGGCACACCTCACGGTTCAGTGCGTCTCGGCGCCCGCAAACAACCACCTCGTATCCCTCCGTGGCGAAGCGCATGGCGCAGGCTTCGCCAATGCCGGAGTTACCGCCGGTAATCACTGCCAGTTTGCTCATAGCATGCTTCCAGGGTTGCTGTTCAATGATGGGCTGAAGTGCCTTAGCCGATGGGGTAATCCTGAGAATGGCCCTTCTTGGGCACCAGGAAGGTCCGCAGGTAGGTGATCACCGGGGTTGCGTCCTGTTTGCGTCCGATGACCTTAATGGTGACGATGCCCTGGCCGGGTCGTGAGCGTGACTCCCGTTTGGAAACCACCTCGCTCTCGGCATAAAGCGTATCGCCGACATAGACCGGGTTTGGCAGGCGTATTTCATCCCACCCCAGGTTGGCGATCGCCCGCGCACTCATGGTCGCCACGGTCATGCCACTGACAATCGACAGGGTGACGGAGCTGTTGACCAGCAGCTTTTCGAACTCGGTGCGCTGCGCATAAGCAGTGTCGATGTGCGCCGGGTGATTGTTCATGTTGAACAGTGACTGCCAGATGTTGTCTAGCTCCGTCAGCGTACGTCCCGGGCGGTGCTCAAAGACATCGCCCACCACGAACTCCTCGAAGTGCAGGCCGTAGGATTCGCGATAGCGGTTGACGCCAACCTGCTCATGGGCCGTAATCATGGGTTCCATGCTTTTCTCCTTAAAGCCCCAGTTCCTGGGCGCGTTGGATCACTTTCCTGGCTTGCTTCACGAACGGAGGCCCGACCATGAGATTCTTTAGACGAGTGATCTTGGCGCCACTTTGCTGTGCTGCCTGCACCACTGCCAGGGCCTGTTCATAGGCTGCGGCGGAGGGGGTGAAAACCGTATTGATGGTGGCGATCTGCCGAGGGTGGATGGCGGTCTTGCCGCTGAACCCCAGTTCGAGGGTGTCCTTGCATTCCTTTATCAGCCCGTTTTCGTCATCCAGATGGAAGTACGCCGTGTCGAACGCGGGAATACCTGCCGCGCTCGCCGCTGCGACGATGTTCCCGCGCGCATGTAGGATATTGGTCCAGCCGCCGATCGGGACACCAAGGCTGGCGGCGTAGTCGGCCGATCCGAAGATCAGCCCGTCGGCCTTGGCGGCGATCTCGTAGATGTTCCGCATACAGGCCGGTGTTTCGACTGTGACCAGGATCTTCGGGCTTTCACCGTCTCGACACAGGTTAGCCCGTACCACGTCGATTTCGGCAGCCGCTTCGGTCATGGTCATCACGATGTACTCAGGTCGCTGCTCCAGCGTTTGAACAAGCAAGAGATCGAGCAACCCTTCGTTGTCATGCAGCGGGTTTATGCGCAGCGCCGTTCGCTGCGGTACGTGCGAGCGATAGAATTGCTCGACACATGCGCGTGCCTGGGCTTTCTGCCCTTGGGGCACACCGTCTTCCAGATCGATCACCATGACATCCGTCAAGGCACTTTTGACGTACTGCTCGGGGTGCAGCGCAGAGCAGTACAACAGGCTTCTGGGTATGGGGTGGGTCATCGTCATGCGCTTAACCATGGGAAACCTGCAGACCCTGACGGGCCAGTTCGACCTCGGCGCGTACGGCCGCGCAGAAACCACGGATGTCGTCATGGGACATATCGGCACGCATCATCACGCGCAGTCCCGACTTGTTCCTGGCGACAATGGGGAAGAAAACCGCGGAGGTGTAGTAGCCGCGCTTGAACACACTTTCGGAAACGCCGACCGCCATGTCGGGGCTGTCCAGCGGGACGACGCGAATTGGCAAGCCAGAGCCTGCATGCTCGGTGGGGAACAGGCTGTCGAACAGCTGGATGTTGGCGTTGAGCTTTTCCTGCAATACGCCCAACTCGGGGGATTGGTGAATGTCCAGCGAAGCAAACGAGGCACCGATGGTGGCCGGATTGACATACTGTGAATAGGACATCGGCCCACCGAAGCGGCGGAAAGCCTGCTGATAACTCGCACGTTCGGACATGAAGATTCCGCCACCGTTGGTCCCGAAGGCCTTGGCCAGGGAGTACACCAGCATCGTCCGTGGATTGAGTTCTGGCATGAAAGCGCGAATGTAGCCCTCGCCCCGTTCACCATAGGCACTCAACGAGTGAGAGTCGTCGAAGTAGAGGAACAGCCCGTACTTGTCCTGCAGTTGCAGAAGACGCTCGATAGGTGCGCTGCCGCCCATGCTGTAGGCACCGTCGGCGACATAGGCGACCAACGGGTGGCGCTTGCACATGTCTTCGATCAAGTCGACATCGTTGTGCTTGCAGGTGACCACTTGAGTCTCATCCCCGCAGACAGCCTTGACCTGGTTCAGGGCGAAGTGCGCGTTCTTGTCGAAGATCATGAACGGGCGCTGACCATCCGTGAAAATTCCGGCTGCCAACAATGGCAGCGATGCGACGATCCCAGCACTGCACGAGGTCGCGGTGAAGGCGCTGCAATTGAAGTGGGCAGACATGGCCTGCTCCAGTTCATCCAGTTCTTTCAGGCGGATCCGGATACGTGAAGTGGGCAGATTGACGGTGCCGCTTTGCAGCACATAGTCCGCCGCGCGTCTGGCCAGGCGTGGGTCGATCTCCAGCCCGAGGTATGAGCAAGAGCACATGTTCATGAACACGTGCCCGTTCTGATCGACCATGCGGCTGCGCTCGACATGCCTGACGCTCAAGTCGGTCAATCCGGAGTTCTGTGCGAGTTGCCAGGAAGGGTTACCAATTTCGACCGTCCTGGCAGTATTGATAAATCGATTCTTCAAGTCAGACATAAGCCTTCCATTTGCTTGAATCAAGCATCGATAAAAGTTGCTTTGCGTGTATGTCGAGCGCTGCCAGGCATCTATATGGCTGCGCCGTGAAGAAGCTGGCCAGGGTTTCAAATTTTGGCCACTGTTGCAGTAGTTGAATGGTCGGTTGGTCAGTGAGGCCGAATATGGCCAAAGCCTAACTTATACGTCAAGTATTTCTTTCGGATATATAAGGTGGGCTTGGAATAGTAACGCTAAAGGAAACTATTGTCTGGATATCTAATCCTTGGCGGATGTGTCGGCGGGCTCAGGTCTTTGGCGTGGAGCTTAGAAGAGCCGCCAACCTCTGGGCTCTGCTCATTCAACAAAGGCGAACGACATGTTTAATGGCGTCGATCGAGTTGTAGGAAATAGCGTATGTGCATGCTGTGTTCATTAACGGAATGTTTATGGCGTGCCGCTGAGTCGGATACTTCAAAGCTTTCAAAAATAGAGGCTCGTTAGTCCGAGTAGCCATGGAGGTAACTTATGTCGGTGTTGTGCACATTACGTAGTAAGACCGTCATCGCCGCAATCCCTTGTCGACGATGGGAAGCTTCGCGGCCGCCGTAATCAGTTTTTCAACCTCTATTCGCGGCGGTTACTCGCGCTGTGGTTTTTTCAGGTCTTGGAAGTCTGCCGCTTGCCTACCGGTTGCTCGCTCGGGCGCTGGCGAGCCCTGACGCTTGCGCGGCGATCAAGACGCTCTGGCCGAAAGCGCCTCTTGTGGGTGCTTCGTACTGGGTAGCAAGTCCGCTGGCTTTGGCATCCGCGCCAACATTGAAGAGCTCACCGAGACCACCAGCAGGGTCATCGGCGCGCTGCTCATGCCTGCTCAGGTTTCGGGCTGGCCCGAGCGGTGAACTGTTGAATTGGGCTTGAGTCGGGGCCGACATTGACAGCCTCTGGCGGTTGCCGTTCAGAGGCTATCCGGATCCCCAAAAAACATCTGAATCCGCGACCGCAACCAGCGCTCTCCCGGATCATTGTCCTGTGACCCACGCCAGGCCATATGCAATTCGAAACTCTGCACCTCAACCGGCGGATCCTCGGCACGCAGGCCGCCGGCAGCGGTCAGCGTTTCGGCAGTGTAGTCGGGCACGGTGGCAAGGATATCGGTGCCCGCCAGCAAACTACCCAGGCCATTGAACTGCGGCACGGCGAGGACCACATGGCGTTTGCGGCCAAGCTTCTCCAGCACCTCGTCCATAAAACCACCCAGGTCGCCGGCAAACGACACCAGCGCATGGGGGCGGGCGCAGAAGTCGTCGAGAGTCAGGCTTCCGGGCATGGTGTCGGCGCGCAGCACTTTGGGTTTGCTGCGGCGCAAGACTTTGCGCTTGGCGTTGGCGGGCAAATCGTTGGTCCAACTGACGCCAACCGAGATTTCGCCGCTGGCCAGCAACGCCGGCATCAACAGGTAGTTGACCCGGCGCACCACCAGAACGATGCCCGGCGCTTCGGCGCGGACGCGCTTGAGCAACTGCGGCAGCAGGGCGAATTCGGCATCGTCGGACAGGCCGATGCGAAACACGGTGGTACTGGTGGCCGGGTCGAAGTCGGCAGCGCGGCTGACGGCCGTGGAGATGGAGTCGAGGGCCGGTGAGAGCAGGGCGAAGATTTCCACTGCGCGTGCCGAGGGCTCCATGCTGCGGCCAGTACGCACGAACAACGGGTCGTCAAACAGGTTGCGCAGGCGCGACAGGGCGGCGCTGATGGCGGGTTGGCCGAGGAACAGCTTTTCAGCCGCTCGGGTCACGCTACGCTCGTGCATCAATGTCTCGAAGACGATCAGCAGGTTCAGGTCGACGCGGCGCAAGTCGTTACGGTTCATCGGCTCGGCTTCACTTCACGTTTGGGGCAGGGGTGAATCTTAAGGGTAAAGACTGCTACCCTGCACCGCATAATTTGCTGCATGCGGCATTACCATCAATCAATGACAGGCATGTTGACTATTAATGGCCACGGATGGTCTAACCGTAAAAGCCCGGATAGAGTTCAGGGTATTAGAGGTTCACTAGGCGAGGTTTGCGATGTCCCGCATGATCCGTTTCCACAAGTTCGGCCCGGCCGAGGTGCTCAAGATCGAAGAGCAGGCCGCGCCGCAGCCGGCTGCCGGCGAGGTGCAGATCCGCGTTGAAGCGATCGGGATCAGTTGGTACGACGTGCTCTGGCGGCAGAACCTGGCGCCGTCCCAGGCGCGCTTGCCTGCCGGTATCGGCCACGAGATGGCGGGTGTGGTCATGGCCGTGGGCGAGGGTGTCGATGACCTTGCGGTTGGCGACAAGGTGGCCAGCTTTCCGGCCAGCAGTGCCAATGAGCATCCGGTCTACGGCGAAATCATCGTGCTGCCGCGTACCGCGCTGACTCGCTACCCGGAAATTCTTTCGCCCATCGAGGCCAGCGTGCATTACACACCGCTGCTGATGGCCTATTTCGCTTATGTCGACCTGGCTCGAGCCAAGGCGGGGCAGACGGCGCTGGTCACCGACGCCAGTCATTGCGCCGGTCCCGCCTTCGTGCAGCTGGGCAAGGCCCTGGGCCTGAAGGTGTTCGCCGCAACCAAGGACCCCGAGCAACGCGACAACCTGCTGAAGCTGGGTGCCGACAAGGTGATCGTCACCGAAGAGCAAGACCTGCTCATGCAGATCAACAAGTACACCGACAACCGCGGGGTCGATATGGTCCTCGACGGTCTGGGTGGTCCACAGATGTCGCTGTTGGGTGATGTATTGGCGCCGCGTGGCAGCCTGGTACTGTACGGCCTGCAAGGTGGCAACCAGACGCCATTCCCGGCCTGTGCCGCGTTCCAGAAGAACATCCAGTTCTTCGTCCATTGCATCGGTAACTTCACCGGCAAGCCGGAGTTGGGCATCACTCAGGACCAGGTAGCCCTGCAACGGGCCCTGCGTGACATCAACCAGTTCACCGCAGACAAATTGCTGACGCCGCAGATCATCAAGGTGTATCCCTTCGAGAAAGTGGTCGATGCGCACCGTTACATGGACGAATGTCCGTGCGGTGGGCGCCTGGTGCTGGAGATGGCCGACGCCTGAGATAATGGCCGATAAACAAGCCCGAGCATTGCTCGGGCTTTTTTGTGCCTGTTTCCCAACGGGCTTTCGGACTTTTCAATCAACTATCCGCGCTGCACTATTAACCTGTTTCGCTATGTTTATGTTGGGTTCGATTGCGATCTTGGTCTGTCTGGATAAAACATGCTGTGGTGATCTGCGCTGGTTTTTTACTTTATTCTGTGTCTTTTATTCATTGATCAACACCCGATAATGAGCTGTGGTTTGCACACTCAGGGAGTGAGTTGAAATGACAAAGAATCTGATGATTCAGGTGCGTAGCACCACTGGCCCGCGTATTGCCGTCATGTTGAACTGGCGGGCGAGGAAGTTTGTTTAGGCATAGTAGGAATTTGTAGGAAGTTTCCTAGGACTTTAACAGGCTCCTCATCCCTGCTGTTTGAGTTGTTTCGCAGGAGCGATCTTTCAGGCGGCCGTAACTGAAATTCAGGTGGGCGTTATGGGCAGTATTCACGATCAAGCCATGCAGTATATATATCAGCAAGTATTGCAGCGTCTGCTTGAACACTTGTCGCAGGCACAAAAAGCCTCGTTGCAGTTATTGATTCAGCGGTTGCTTGTGGCAGCCGGTGGTATCGAGCAAATCAAGTGCTTGCGCCTGATGTTCGTGTTCGATGCCAGTCAGCCCTGCGCCCAAGCCTTGGCGTGCCTGAGAGCGGCGCAGTTGAGCATCGCCGCACGGTCTCCCGGAACCTTCCAGTTGCGCATCGCCACCGCTTGGCAGGCGGGCATGAGCACAACGGCACAGGCAAACATCGATAGCACCTTCTCGAGACTGTTCATGCATGATGACCCGCGCATCGATTTGCTCGTGCTCGATGCCGGCCAGTTGCTGTCTTACGACAGTCGTCGCGCACCGTCCAGTGAGCAGCAGCAGGCAGAGCGCCAGGAGTGGCTGCTGTGCGGGCACTTGTCGGAAGATGCGTTAATGATGGCGAATTTTGCCAGTCATGGTTACCTGCACCTGGCTGAACTTGCCCGTCAGGCACTGCGTTGGAAGGGCGGTGTAGATGCCATCGTCAGCGCCGAACCACTGGCGGACCGCAAGCGCTATCTGGCCTGGAGCCGCCGTTCGTTGCGCAATGCCGACTTGCTCGGCGTTCGCCCCATCCACAGCTGTGCAACGTCGTTACTCGACGGCATGGGCGAACTGCGCCTGCGCTATCTGAACTACCTGCTGGGGGAGCAGCCGGCGAGCCTTGAACTGCCAGAGTTCGACAGCGGCTATCGGCCGGCATTGCGCTTTATCACCATCGACGACCTGGTAGCTGATCAGGGCCTGGCCCAGGGTGAGCGGCTGGGCCGCTTCCTGGGATACAGCGTCGATGAGCAGGCTTTTTCCTGCGGGCGCTCTGGTGCTGCCAACCCGGTGCTGTTAGCGCACTTGCAGGGCTTGCGCGCAGAGTTCATCGACGACACCCGCTACCGCGACGGTATCGAGTCGTACCTGCAGCAAACGCGTTTTCTGATGCAGCGCAAGGGCGTTGCCCCAGCCCAACAAGCCCGTGTCCTCAATCACTGGCAGGCTGGCGTGCTGGATGAGCGGCGTGCGCAGGCCAATGACTTCGCCCAGCGCGCCTATGGCCTGAGTGAAGCGCAGCTGGTTTGCCAATTGTTCAGCCCTTTTGTGCGGCAGGGTTTGCAACTGGAGGCGTTTCTGCGCCGCTGCCACCCCGGCATGCTGGTGGCCATCCCGTACTTGCACAAGGCGTTGCGCGGGCAACCGGCCCCGGAACCGGTGGTGCAATGGTTGGTGGACACCAGCGGCTTGCCACTGGCCATGCTACAGAAACTGTATGGCCGTGAACCGGTCTCCGGTCGCCCTGCGGGTTGCCTGTTGAGCAGTTTGCAGGTACGCGGTGCCGACCTGCGTCACCTGAACATTCGCACGGCGAACGACATGCTGCAGAGGGGCGAGCAGGCTGGCCGCTATTGATGAAGCGCAGCGAGTTTGCCTATCAGGCGGTGTATCGCTACCTGCTTGAACTGATTGCCCAATTGGCGCCTGGCAGCTACAGCAAATTGCCTTCGTTACGCGACCTGTCGCGGCGCCTGGATGTCTCGATCTCGACTGTCCAGTACGCCTACGCCATGCTCGAACATGAGGGTCGGGTGCAGTCAGTGCCCAAGTCCGGCTACTTTGCCAGAGGTGGCGAAGTCGCCGGGCAGCTCCCCTGTGACGAGGACCTGTTGCAAGACCTGCAGCAGCACACCCGCAGCCCGCAGATGCAGGTGTTCAACAGCACGCAATCGTTGCCTTCCCTGGAAGCGAACTTGCTGGGTATCGAGCGTCAGTTGCTGCGCCAGTATCCGCGCGCTGCGGGATGTGTCGATGCCTGCGGCGAAGTGGAGCTGCGCACCGCACTGGCGGCACGTTATACCCAGTCAGTGCAGCTGTATTGGCATGCCGAAGATGTATACCTGGCACCGGACCTGCGTTCGCTGTTCGAGGCCTTGCTGGCCGCGCTGGAACTGCAGGGCAGCACGGTACTGGTGACTTCACCCTGTTCCTGGCGCTTGCTGAGAATCCTGCAGGCCGCCGGGCTACGGGTCATCGAGCTGCGCCTGGATGCGAGTGGGGCGTTGGACCTGGAGCGCTTTGCCAGTCTGCTTGAGCGCGAGCCTGTGCGCATGGTCATCTTGCCTTCGCGTTTGAACAGCCCCCACGGCAGCTTGATGGCGCCGGAGCAATATCCGGCCATTGGCGATCTGCTGACCCGGCACGGGGTGTGGCTGCTGGAAAACGACCTGGACGGCGAACACTGCTTTGTTGCGCGTCCCCAGGTTTGCCTGCGGGAGCTAGTCGACCCGCAGCGACTGTTGGTGTTCTCGTCTCTGGCTCGCACGGTGGGGGCTGAGGCACCCTATGCCTATTTGCTGTCGCGCCAGTGTCCGCAACAACTACAGCGCCAGTTCCTGGCCCGGGGCTTTTGCTTGCCGCCCCTGCGCCAGCAAGCGGTGGCGCGGCTGTATACCAAGGGGCGGGTTGATGTGCACCTGGAGCAGGTGCGGCTGCATTTGCGCGAGCGCGTCAGTCATCTGTATCAGCAAATGCAGACCTACCTGGGCGACCACCTGCACTTCCAGATGCCCGCGGGTGGCGCCACGATCTGGGCTCAAGCGCGGGCGCTGCTGGACTCGCGGGCGTTGTTTCAGCGCATGCTTGACCAGGGGCTGATGATCGCGCCGGGTGAGCTGTTCAGTCTGCAGGGTGACTACCGCCAGCATTTGCGCCTGGGTTGGCCGGCCAAGCAAGCGCACGATCTTCAGGGTGGGCTGAGTCTTTTGTCCGAAGCACTGCAGCAGGCTCAGAAGGCCAGCAGATAACGCAGGGTCAACTGGTCGCCCTCGGCGCGATTGCGTGCCCCGGATTCGCTGTAGTAGTTGACGAACACACTGTGTCCGCCAGTGCTGTAGCGCACGCCGGGGCCGAAGCCGAACACCTGTTCTTTGGAGTCTTGCTGGCGATGGCCATCGACCCGGTCGGCACTGATCTGTTTGAGATGATAACCCGCCAGGCCCACGCGCCATTGCTCGTTCAGGGCGTAGGAGGCGGCGAAGTTGCTGTGCACGGCTTCACCCGGCTGAATGTCATCGGCTTGCAAGTGTGCCGCCGGGCTGTCGTTGCGGCTGTTCCAGGCGTAGTGCAGGCGTCCGCTGAACTCCAGACGCTCGCTGGCCAGCCAGGTGAAGGCGTAGTGCGGGCTGAAGGTCCAGAGGTTGCTGCCGGTGTTGATCTGGGCGTTCTTGTCGTAGTCGCCGGTGGGCAGGGTGAAGACGAAGTTCAAGCGTTGCCAGAACGGGCGGCCAAACAGCATCACCGGGTCCCACTGCAGCAGTAGCGGACTGACCACCAGATCACCCTGGCGCGTGCGCGTGCCGCTTGGGCCGCCGTCGATGTCCAGGTCCAGATGGACCAGGGGCAACAGCACCTCCGCACCGTAATAGGCACCGGCAATGCGCTGTTCGCTGATATAGGCGAAGTGCGGCAGCACCGTGGCACTGCGCACCCGCTGGCGGCCGGGTACCGAATGGCCGCCGGCATCGACGGCCTGGTTGCTGCGGTTGTACTGCAGCGGCAGCTCGAAGAGCATGCCAGGCTTGGTAATACCGTCGAGGAAGCTGGTATTACCCAGGGGCAGGGGAGGCAGGCTGACACTGTCGGCCTGGGCTTCCAGGCACACGAGTGGCCAGAGCAGGCCAAGGGTGGGCAGGTGGGCTGCACGCATGCAAGAGTCTCTTTACTGGACGTTGATCAAGGCAGGTTGAAGGGGTAGTCGAGGATCAGCCGGTATCCGTCGGCACGGGCGTAGCGCAGGGCTATATCGTGCTTTCAGATTTGTCGCTGTTCCATTACTGGTACGATGACCGGATAAAATGTGTCGTCGATGTGCAGTGGCTTAGACTTTAGTGGGTTTGTGCTGGACGTGAAATCCGCATATCCGAGCTTCTAAGTTCTATAAATGGAACTATCGCGTGCCCTTGTACGCCGACGGGTCGAACACGCGGCAGACGCCGGCCAACGCTAGCCGATCAGTGGTCAACACCTCGGTGTTCAGCAGAAATTGGAATGACATCACGGAAAAACAACGGTTTATCGTGCGCATGCCAGTGAATGGGAATGTTTGAGTAGTCTGGCTGATGGCCTCTCCTTGGGGTGTAGGTATAACGAAAAATGTTCCGTGTCTTTCGATACGGAGCATTTTTTGTGAGCGCTGCGCAGATTGCTAGGTTTTCACACAGTCTGTTCGGGTGTTTTTTTCGTTTCTGATGGACGGCTGGATAGAGTTTAGACGCTTTGTAGGCCTTGGCCAGCAAAGGCTTTCAGTCTTCCACGGAACCCGTGCTGGATGATTCATACCTTGAAAGCATAGTGGAATATTCAATTGATATTGGACGTATTTATGTCCCTGTGCAATGCTGTCCAAAGCTAATAAAAACAACAGTCCATTTCGTCAACCGACGTCCGGACGCCTTGCCTTTGGAAGCTTGCAATGACACATGCTGTGATCGAACGCATTGATACCCTCATTGTCGATCTGCCGACCATACGACCGCACAAGCTGGCCATGCATACCATGCAGGCGCAGACCCTGGTCATCATCAGGGTGCGTTGTAGCGATGGGGTAGAAGGGATTGGAGAGTCCACCACCATCGGTGGATTGGCCTATGGCTACGAAAGCCCGGAAAGCATTAAACAGAACATTGACGCCCACCTGGCGCCGGCGCTGATCGGGATGGAGGCGGGTAATGTCAACGCGGCAATGCTCAAGCTGGACAAGATAGCCAAGGGCAATACGTTCGCGAAGTCTGGCCTTGAGACTGCGCTACTCGATGCCCACGGCAAACGCCTGGGGCTGCCGGTCAGCGAGCTGCTCGGTGGTCGGGTACGCGATAGCCTTGAGGTCGCCTGGACCCTCGCATCAGGCGACACGGCCCGCGACATTGCCGAGGCCGAGCAAATGCTCGACCTGCGTCGCCATCGCATTTTCAAACTGAAGATCGGGGCCAACCCGGTCGACATCGACCTTGCCCATGTCATCGCTATTAAAAAGGCCTTGGGTGACCGCGCCAGCGTGCGGGTGGACGTCAATCAGTACTGGAATATTTCCCAGGCTGTACGTGCTTGCCGGGTGTTGGGAGAGAACGGCATCGACCTGATCGAACAACCGATTTCGCGCAACAACCGGGCAGGGCAGGTGCACCTCAATCATGTCAGCCCCGCGCCGATCATGGCCGACGAATCGATTGAGTGCGTTGAGGATGCGCTCAGCCTGGCCGTCGACGACGCTGCCAGCATCTTCGCCTTGAAGATTGCCAAGAATGGCGGGCCACGCGCGGTTCTGCGCACGGCACAGATCGCTGAAGCCGCAGGCATCGCCCTGTACGGCGGCACCATGCTTGAAGGCAGTGTTGGCACCCTGGCGTCGGCCCACGCCTTTATCACCTTGAACCAACTGACCTGGGGCACCGAGCTATTTGGGCCATTACTGCTCACCGAGGAAATCGTCACTGAGCCACCGGTGTATCGCGACTTCCACCTGCATGTACCGCCTACCCCAGGCCTGGGTCTGACTTTGGACGAAGAGCGTCTCGCACGCTTCGTACGCCACTGATAGAGGTAATGACGATGCTTTTTCACGTAAAGATGACGGTAAAACTGCCCACCGACATGGCGCCCGACACGGCCGCCAAGCTCAAGGCTGATGAGAAGGAACTGGCGCAGCGCCTGCAACAGGAAGGTACCTGGCGCCATTTGTGGCGTATCGCTGGCCACTATGCGAACTACAGCGTGTTTGATGTGCCCGGTGTTGAAGAACTTCACAAAACCCTGATGCAGTTGCCGCTGTTCCCCTATATGGAAATCGAGATTGACGGTATGTGCCGTCATCCGTCCTCAATTCATGCTGACGATCGCTGAACTGTTCTTAAAACAATAATTATCAGGTGAAAACAATGACCGTGAAAATTTCCCATACCGCTGATGTTCAGAATTTCTTCAAAGAAGTTTCCGGGATTGACAACGACCAGGGTAGCAAGCGCTTCAAGCACATCATCCTGCGTGTACTTCAGGACGCCGCCAAACTGATCGAAGACCTTGAAATCACCGACGATGAGTTCTGGAAAGCGGTGGACTATTTGAACCGCATGGGCACGAATCAGGAAGCCGGTTTACTGGTGGCGGGCCTGGGTATCGAGCACTTCCTGGATTTGCTACAGGATGCCAAAGATGCGCAAGCCGGCCTCAGCGGTGGCACACCGCGTACCATCGAAGGCCCTCTGTACGTCACTGGCGCCCCGTTGACCGAGGGCGAGGCGCGGATGGATGACGGCACTGATGCCGGAACCGCGATGTATCTTCACGGGCGTGTCGTTGACGCCGAAGGCCAGCCTGTTGCCGGCGCCACGGTTGATGTCTGGCATGCCAGCACCAAGGGCACCTATTCGTACTTCGACCCAAGTCAATCGGAGTTCAACCTGCGTCGCCGTATCCTGACCGATACCCAGGGTCGCTACCGTGTACGCAGCATTGTGCCTAGTGGCTATGGCTGCCCACCCACTGGCACCACGCAAGAAGTGCTCAATCACCTCGGTCGCCACGGCCAGCGTCCGGCGCATATCCACTTTTTCATCTCCGCGCCTGGCTATCGCCACCTGACCACGCAAATCAACTTTGAGGGCGATCAGTACCTTTGGGATGACTTTGCCTACGCCACCCGTGATGGGCTGATTGGTCATCTGAACTTTATCGACGATGCACAAGCGGCGAAGGCCCGTGGCCTTGATGCGGCTTACTTTGCCGATCTGGAGTTCAGCTTCCAGCTGCAGGCGGCCGTGGATGCAACGGCGGGTGAACGCAGCCAGCGCCCGCGTGCGCTGCAAGAAAGCTGATCTAAAGCGTACATAACCTTGTAGGAGCGGGCCTTGCCCCGCGATCTGGCGCGAAGCGGCAGTAAATCGGTAAATGCGTTGTACCAGGAGTACCGCGCCACCAGGGTTTGCGAGCGCTGCGCACTCGATCGCGGGACAAGACCTGCTCGTTCGCGTATATATTTTCTTTCGTGGATCGGCAAATACTGGCATTGATAATTAAACCGATCAAAGCCGACTTGCAGATATCCGACACTCAATTCAGCCTCTTGCATGGCCTGGCATTTTCACTGTTCTACGCCTTCATGGGCATGCCGATTGCTTATCTCGCCGACTGCTTTTCGCGCCCGAAGATCATTGCCTTGGGTGTGGTGTTCTGGAGCTTTGCCACCGCGGCCTGTGGTCTGAGCAAAAAATTTCTGCAGATGTTCCTCGCGCGCATAGGCGTCGGTGTGGGTGAAGCGGCGCTGTCGCCGTCGGCCTACTCGATGTTCAGCGACCTGCTCCCGAAGGAATGATGTTCTGTGGTTGTCGGTCAGTCTGTTGCCATCGCCTCGGTGGCGGCGATAGTGCTGCTGGGTAGAGGCTGCATGCAATTTCGCAAGAGCTTGCTGGTCGAGCAGCCCTAGCAGTACTGAGCGCATGGGGGCCCCCAATCCAATGGATAAGCCCACACCGCTCAAACCCACAAATTATCTACGCCTGAAACTGCCGAATCAGCACCTGCTGATGATCAGCCTGCGCAGTAAGCCGCTGACTGATCAGAGCAGATTGCTCCGCCTGCCCAGAGAGCGACTCAGTCACATTACGTATGGCCTCAACATTGCGATTGATCTCCTCGGCAACGCTGCTTTGCTCTTCGGCAGCGCTGGCAATCTGCAGGTTCATGTCGGTGATCTCGTTCACCGCCTGGCTGATCTGCTCAAGGGTTCGCACCGCTTGTTCCACCTGCGCGACGTTGTGCTGGGCACGTTCATGATTGGCATGCATGGACTCGGTAACATCGCGTGTACCGTCCTGCAAGTCGTGAATGACCTGGCGGATTTCTTCGACCGAGTGCTGGGTGCGCTGGGCCAGGCTGCGAACCTCGTCGGCAACCACGGCAAAGCTACGGCCTGCCTCGCCAGCACGCGCCGCCTCGATGGCCGCGTTAAGCGCCAACAGGTTGGTCTGCCCAGCAATCGACAGGATCACCTCCAATATCGAGCCAACCCGCTGGCTGCTATGACCGAGCGACTGAAGCTGCGCCATGCCGCTGTTCATCGCGTTGGCTTGGGCCTGAATCGCCCCGGACGTCAGCGCAACCACCGCCAAACCGTCCTGGGTGGCCTGATCTGCACGACGGGCGGCGTCGGCCGCAAACGCTGCGCTTTGAGCTGACGATTGCGCGGCTACCGTCATCTCATGGAGCGCCGTGGCCACCTGGTCGATTTCGCGGAACTGTTGCTGCATGCCATTGCTGGTCTGTTCAGCAATCAGGGCTGATTGATTGGCCGTGTTGCGCGCCCCACCCAGTGATTGCTGCACCTGGGCAATCACCGGCTGGAGTTTGTCGAGAAAGCGATTGAAGGCGCGGGCCAGGCGACCCAGTTCGTCTGACTTGGCATAAGACAGGCGTTTTGTCAGATCACCTTCACCCTCGGCGATGTCTTCGAGCATTTCGCTGACGCGCAGCAACGGGCGGGTGATGCTTTTTGCGGCAAACCACATCATCACCATACTCAACAGCGCCGCGGCCAAGCCGAGCGTCAGCTCAACGCCGGAGGACTTCCAGCGTTGGCTGTCCATCCAGCTTTTCATCGACTCGGCAGGTGCAGTCAAGACGCTGCTCGGAACACTGACCAGCACACCCCAAGGCTCGGCACCGGGTATGGGTTGGATCGGGGCCAGCAGCTGCATTTGATTCGCGGTGTCCAGTGCCTGGATACGGTTTTGCTTTTGCAGTGCAAGGATCTGCGCTGCTTGTGCAGGCATGACCTGCTGTAGGCCGCTGCCCAGTTGGTCAGGCGATTCAGTGTGCGCTGCGAGCATGCCAGAGGGGCTGATGATAGAAATCCCGGCTTGTCCGTCGTACAGCTTTTGCGCTTGCGCTTGTGCATCGTTTTGCAGGGCTTGCAGGTTGATGTCCAAGCCGATCACGGCTATCACTTGCCCGTTGACGATCAACGGCAGGGCAATGCTGGTCACCAGCCGTTTGGTGCCGGTGGTGTCATCGAAGTAGGGTTCAAGCAGGCAGGATTTAGCGCTCTCGACAGGGCAGGTGAAGAAGGTGTTGAAGGCCGCACCGCTGGGGCCTTTTGCGGTATCTGCCAACAGTTTCTCATCGCCCGGTACAGCCTGTAGCACACCAGGAGTGGGTTGCAGCCAGTAGACGGCAAAGCGCCCCGCGTCGTTGCTGCCCAAGTCCGCGTTGCCTTTGAACGCGGCATCGTTACTGTCCAGCGCGTTGGGTTGAAAGATCAGGAACAGCCCGAGGATTTCGGGGTGATCCTGAGCGGCCTTGCGCAGTTCGGCAGTCAACGATTGACGGGTGGCGAGCGCTTGTTCGCCCTGCTTCGCGCGCTCACGCAAGTACAGCACTTGGCGCCCGAGCCCAGAGGCCAATTGGTAAGCACTGTTGAAGCCGTTCTGTACCTGCAGTGCTTGTATCTGGGCTTTGTCTTGCAGGGTGCGCTTGGCGGCTTGTGACAGCATTTGGCTGGCGAAGTCCTTCGCACCTTCTGTGCTTGTTCGGGTTTGCTGAAGGGACAAACTGACCAGTAAGCCGACCACGGTGATCAGGCACAGGCTAGCCAGCAACATGATTTTGCTCTGAATGCTCAAGCTGTTGTTCATAACGGAGCCCTAGGAAAGGGGAGAAAACGGGGCGGGCAGGTAAACCACTGAATTCATTTCTTGAAGTTGAGGGGCCGAGTTTTCCGGCGGCCAAACCCCGTCCTTGACAGCGCGGCTGCGCACGTCAAGGCGCTGCTCCAGGCTGGAATAGGGCCAGATATGTAGGTAGCGTGGCACTCGGCCACTGGTGGAATAGAACGCGGCATAGACCTGGGAGTAGGATTCGTCAGTGCGCGGACCTACCGCTTTTTTCCAGCCTTGCAAGGTTGGCTCAAGGCCAGAGGACACCAGGTTGTACTCGCGCAGCTCATAGAACGGCCCATGCTTGCCCGCCGGCAGCGGCTGCAGGAACGGGAACAGTCGGTAATCATCAATGTGCTGATGCAACAAGTACTCACCGATGCCCAGGCCGTCGACCGCCAGTAACAGGCGCTCCCTTTCGGCGTCCTTGATTTCGCTCGAGGCGAAACTGCGCAGTACCGCAATCGTGTTTTGCGGGCCGATCTCAGACACCCAGCACCCCACCAGCTCGACCCCTTCCAGGGCGTGGCCCAGGGCCACCTGTAGCTTGGGCAAGGCGTGCGCCGGGGAGCGAACACGCAGGGTCAAACGGATCAACTCAAACAGTTGATGGCTCATGTGTAAGTCCTCAGGGCTTGGTGGTTACCAGATGTTCCAGGTGTAAGAAGTGGCCAGACGGCACGCGGTGTAATCATTGCCGTACTGCTGCTTGGCCTCGATGTTCTTCAGGTCAAAAGACATCCCTTTTTGCGTACTTCAGCTTGAATGTTGCCCCGGCACGGCTGTAGTCCTCGGCGGCCTTGCGATCGGCAATGCTATAGGGGAGGGAACCGTCATTGCCCGACGCATCGAGGCGCAGGGCATATTGCCCGTCGAGGTCTAGGCCGACGGCCACAGCGGTGTCGGTGTAGCCGGAGCGAAATTGCAGGTCAAAGCCTTGCGACCAGCTACCGACCTTGTTGTTGGGGGCATTGTCGTTGGTGAAATTGCGATCCAGATAAAGGTTTCTGAAGTTGAGCGAGAGATGCGCAGAAACTACGGGTACTGGGAGGAGTGCTCAATGACAGCGGGCAACGATGTTGTTGCACTTTGTGCAACACGTAGATGTCAGCGTGACTGGGCGGTGCGCAGCGCTTTGGCAAGCGTCATCGCCAGGGCCTGAGTGACCTGGGTCAGGCGCCGCGAGCGGCGTGTGACGATCTGTATCTCGGCGTGTTCCATGAGCGGGCAATCGATAGAGATGGTCTTGAACACGCCGGACTTTATTTCCTCCAGCACCGGTGTTTCGGGCAGCAGCGTCGAGCCGACGCCAGTGCGGACAAAGTCGAGGATGACCGACAGTGAGTTGGAAACGATGGCCGGCTCGATTTTCAAGCCCGTTTCGGTACAGCAAAGGTCGAGTATTTCCCGGACTCTGAATTTTGGCCCAGGCAAAATCAGTGCTTCTTTACTCAAGTCTTCAAGGGTCAAGCGCGAACGGGCAGCCAACGGGCTATTGCTGTCGACAATCAGGCACAGGGGTTGCGGCAGTGAAAACAGTTTTGAAAATTGCGCGTCGGGGCTGGGCGAGAAGATGACCGCCAGATGCGCTTCGTCTTGCGCAATCATCCTCTGCACTTCATAGGAAGGTGCACTGATGATCTCGGCGCGCAGCTCCTTATGCTCAAGCAGAAAGTGGTGCAGGGTGCTGATGGCATGCGCACCCAGCAGGCCTTCGCCGATGGCAATGATCGCTGTGTTTTGCTGTTGGCCACGCAGGTCCTGAATCTTGTTGATCAACGCTTCCTGGTGAGCCAGGCGGGTTTGGAAGTACTCGACAACGACTTTGCCTGCCTCGGTCAATTCGATCCGGTGCGACCCCTGCTTGACCAGCTCGATATTCAACTCCTGTTCGAGCTTGGCGATGTGGCGGCTGATAGACGATGCCGCTACGCCCAGTTCATCCGCTGCCGCACGCATCGAGCCCTTTTTGTAGCTGATGTACAGGTACTTCAAGCGGCTGTCCTGAAAGGTCAGGTCGTAATGGGTATTGGCAGGCATGTCTAACGTCTCGCAGCAGGCGCATGGCTTCAGGCTCACGGTAGCACCGCTGGTCAATGGACTGCGCAGAAATGCATAAATATTTTTCGATTGTTGGCGGTTATGCGGCCCTGATTCGAATCACAAAATTTGAATAAATACCTATAAAACAACATGTTATGTATTTCTAGTGGTTATCCATTGTCCTTTTTTGTCTGAGTGATTGCGCTATTTATGCGTGAATAATCCATTGACTATTCACGTAAATAGGGGCAAATTCTTCTCACGGCACCAAAACAAGAAAGGTACTCGATCATGCCGACCCATCCCGTTTTTCCAGGCCAGCCTGGCTGCGCCATCCCAAGAGCGTTCTCGCTCTACTGCCCACTGCTCATTGCCCTTAAACCGTGAATGAAGACGGAGTTTCACTATGAATCCGCTTAGCGTTTTGCACGCCTCACCTGCGTCTGCGCTCTCCAGTGGCCCTGCCTTTGAAGCGCTGCTTGACGGTGTTCGGGATCGAGCTCGACTGGGTGAGTTTGATCGCCAGCGTCATATTTCGCGTGACGTCATCGACGCCTTCAAAGCCCATGGTGTGTACCGTGCATTGGTCCCTAAACGCTTTGGCGGTGACGAATGTTCGCCGGCGCAGTTCTGCGAAATGATTGAACGCATCTCCCATGCCGATGGCTCTGCGGGCTGGGTCGCAAGCTTTGGCATGAGCCCGGTTTATCTGGCGGCGTTGCCGCTGGAAACCATTGAACAGGTGTATGCCAACGGCCCGAACGTGGTATTTGCCGGCGGGATTTTTCCGCCGCAACCTGCCGAGGTGGTGCCGGGCGGCTTCCAGGTCAAGGGCCGGTGGAAATACTCCAGCGGTTCCATGGGCGCAGATATCGTTGGCGTGGGCATTGCCCCGAAAAGCGGTGACAAGTTCGACCTGCCGCGCATTGCGGTCATGCCTCAATCGAAAGTGCGCATTGACCAGACCTGGGAAACAGTAGGGCTGCTGGGTACTGGCAGTCATGACCTGGTGATCGACGACGTCGTGGTGCCTGAGCAATGGACCTTCGTGCGTGGCGGCCCGGCCAACCTGGATGAGCCATTCTTCCGTTATCCATCGCTGTCGTTTGCCACCCAGGTGCTGTCGGTGGTGGGGCTGGGCGTTGCCCGCGCCGCGCTCGACGAATTGGCAGGCATGGCCAGCGGCCGCATCTCGGTGACCGGTGCACCGGCGTTGGCCGATCGCCCTCTCGCCCAGGTCGACATTGCCAAGGCAGAAGCCGCACTGCGCTCGGCGCGGGCGTTTTTCTACGAGTCGATTGAGCAGGCCTGGAACCACGTACTTGCTGGCGACCCCGTGCCCGCTGCAGCCACCAACCTGCTGCGCCTGTCTTCGACCCATGCCACCCGCGTTGCTGCCGACGTTGCGCGTACTGCGCAAATGCTTTCTGGCATGACCGGGGTGTACAACGAAAGCCCGCTGGCTCGCTGCGTTAATGATGCGCAGGTGGTGACCCAACACGCGTTCATGGGCGACGTCACTTATCAAAATGCCGGCGCGATCTTCTTCGGCAAACAACCGCTTCCTGGCTATATCTAATTACCGAGAACTTATCATGAACGATAACAAAGTATTGCGTGTGTTGTTTTGCATGGGCATTAACCAAAACTTCTTTGATGCACCGCGTGAAGAACAACTGCAAGTGTGGGCCGCCTTCAGTGAAATGTGGAACGGTATTCATGATCTGCCGGGCGTTAATGTCCTCGGCAACATGGATGACGATAAAGGCATGGTTGGCCCGTCCGATGGCTTCCCCTGGACCACCTACTTGCTGGCCGACGTGCCGAACATCGAGACGGTCCATGCCGCCTGCAACTTGTTCCGCGTAACGCCAGTGGGCGAGGGGACTCACAGGTTGTGGCGCTATGCAAAAGTTGAAGCCCGTGTCGGTCGCGAGTTGATTATTCAGCGCGCTTGATTGACGGCAACTTTGCCGCGCTTTAGTGAATACCATATTTACAAAAACAAGGTCCCACTGTTGCAGTTCTTACTTGCAGCTGTTGGTACAGATTTGCCGGAATTTGTCCCGGCAAGGAGATACCGTGAGCAATTTGATTCCCGCTGTAAACCTGGCGGTCGACCCTGCCGATCTGGTGCAGGCTGATCGTGTCCACACGTCGCTGTACACCGACCCGGCACTGTTTGACGCCGAACTCGAGAAAATCTTCTACAGCACCTGGGTCTGGGTCGCTCACGAAAGTGAAGTGCCAGAAGCCGGCAACTACAAGACCACCTACGTCGGCAAGCAGCCGGTGATTGTGGTGCGTGATCGCAAGAAGAACATCAACGTGCTGCTCAACCGTTGCCGCCACCGCGGCGCCACCGTGTGCGAACACAAAAAGGGCAAGACTGCGAGCTTCGTCTGCCCGTACCACGGCTGGGGTTACGCCCTCGACGGTTCATTGCGCGGCATTCCGCACCCGGAAAGCTACGCCGACTGCATCGACAAGTCTGAACTGCCGCTGGTGAGCCTGCGTGTGGAAAGCTACGCCGGGATGATCTTCGCCACTTTCAAAGACGACATCGAGCCGCTTAGCGACTTCCTCGGTGCGGCGAAAAAATGGATCGACCTGTTCATGAAGCAGGGCGCGGGATACGGCATCAAGGTGCCGGGCGAGCACCGCTTCCGCTTCCCGGGCAACTGGAAGATCCAGCTGGAAAACACCACCGACGCCTATCACTTCCCGCTGGTGCACAAGAGCTTCCTGTCCTCAGTCGACGAACAGACCCTGGAGCTATTCGACTTCGTCAAAGGGCCGGGTTACGTCGAAGACCTGGGTAACGGCCACAGCGTCATGGTCATGATTCCTGATCTGGTCGATCTTGAGGCTGACCTGGACAAGCCGATCCCTGAGCGTTTCGAGTCGCTGGCGGCCGAGCTGCGCGACGAAGGTATCGAGGAACAACAAGTGCGCCGTATCGTGCGCGCCGTCGGTGGTTCGGGCTTCAACCTCAACCTGTTCCCTAACGTGGCCTGCTCCATGGCGTTCTTCCGCGTGCTGCAGCCGATCTCGGTGACTGAAACCGAAATCCACCACTCGGTGATAACCATGGACGGCGGCCCGGCGGTGGCCAACCGCTACCGCCTGCGCCTTCACGAGCACTTCCAGGGGCCGATGGGCTTTGGCACTCCGGACGACTCCGAAGCGTGGGAGCGCGTGCAGAAGGGCGCCAACGCCGGTGAAGACCTGTGGATCATGCTCAACCGTGGCTTGCCGGGCGAGAAGCCCAGCGAAGACGGCCTGGTGTCCGACGTGAGTGCCGAAACGGGCATGCGTGCGGCCTACCAGCAGTGGAAAAAGATGATGTCAGCTTGAGTGTGGAGAACCTTATGAACCTGCAACTACTGCAAGAAGTCACCGCTTTCATCTGGCAGGAAGGCGACATGCTCGACCACGGCGAATACGACGCCTGGCTTAACTTGTGGACGGCCAAAGGGACTTACATCATCCCGATTGACCCGAAGGAAACCGACTTCGAAAACACCCTTAACTACGCCTATGACGACCATCACATGCGCAAGCTGCGCGTGCAGCGCCTGATCGGCGGCGAGTCGATCTCCACCAGTCCGCAACCGCGCACCGTGCGTACCTTGTCGCGCTTTCGCGTGCTGGTCGATGACGGCATGAACCTGACCGTGCGCTGTGCGCAGAACGTGCGTGAGTTCCGCAAGGAAAGCCTCAAGCACTACACCGCCGATCTGACCTACGAACTGGTACGCACCGAGGGCAGCTTCAAGATCCAGCGCAAGCTGATCAGCCTGATCAACAGCGACGATACCCTCGCCGGTATCGGCTACATCCTCTAAAGGAGACACCCATGAGCCAAGTCGCATTGGTGACCGGCGCAGGGCAGGGCCTGGGTCAATCGTTCTGCGCTCGACTGCTGCAAGCGGGTTACCAGGTGGTTGTCACCGACCGTAGCCTTGATGCCGCGCAAGCCGCGGCCCACCAGCTCGACCCTAGCGGTGAGCGCACGCTGGCCGTGCAGTTGGATGTCGGCAGAAAAGCTGACTTCGAGCAGGCACTGAGCCAAGTGCTGGCGCGTTTTGGCGCGCTGCACGTGGTGGTCAACAACGCGGCGGTGACCAAGACCACGCCGCTAATGCAGATCAGCCCGGAGGAATTCGATGCCGTGGTAGGGCTGAACTTGCGCAGTGTCTTCCTCGGTTGCCAAGTGCTGGGGGCGTACCTGGCTGAGCTGGGTTACGGGCGGATCATCAACATGGCCTCGCTCGCTGGGCAGAACGGCGGTACCGCCACCGGTGCGCACTATGCGGCGAGCAAGGGCGCGATCGTCACGCTGACCAAGATCTTCGCCAAAGAGTTCGCCAGCCGTGGCGTCACCGTCAATGCCATTGCGCCGGGGCCGATTGAATCCTCTGCGGTGCGCGCTGCGGTACCTGCCGAGAAGCTCGAAGGCTTGCTGGCCAATATCCCGGTGCAGCGCCTTGGCGATGCGGATTTCCTCGGTGACCTGATCGTTCAGTTGGCGCGCCCTGAAGCCTACTTCACAACCGGGGCGACCTGGGATGTGAACGGCGGCCTGTTCATGCGCTGAGCCAATACCGGGTCACTGCGGTGGCCGTCTCGAATACATGGAGCAATAGCCATGAATGAAGCACTTTTGAATGTAGTGGTGAGCAAGCGCGAGCTGCAAGGGGACAGCGTGGTTGTCCTCGACCTGACCCGTGCCGACGGCTCGCTGTTGCCTGCCTTCGAAGCTGGAGCCCATGTCGACATCCATGTCGCCCCTGGCCTGGTTCGCCAATACTCGCTGTGCAGCAACCCGCAAGACGTCAGCAGCTACCGTCTGGGCGTATTGAAAGACCCAGCCTCGCGCGGCGGTTCGGTGGGCGTGCACGACACCTTGGTTGAAGGGCGCGAAGTGCAGATCAGCACGCCGCGTAACCTGTTCCCGTTGGTTGAGGATGCACAGCGCACGATTTTGCTCGGTGGCGGCATCGGCATTACGCCCATGATCGCCATGGCCTACGCCCTGCATCAGCGTGGCGAGCGTTTTGAGCTGCACTACTGTGGCCGTGCCCGTAGCAGCAGTGCATTTCTTGAAGAGTTGCACAGCGCGCCGTTCGCCGAGCGCGTGTTTACCCACTTCGATGACGAAGGCGCAGAGCAAAAGCTCGACTTGTCCAACGTGCTAGGCCAGGGTGCAGCCGGTGTGCACATGTACACCTGCGGACCATCGGGTTTTATGGACTGGGTGATGAGCGGTGCCCGCGAACAGGGCTACGCCGAAGACCACATCCACAAGGAATACTTCCAGGTTGAAGTGGACGCCAGCGGCGCCAGCTTTGAAGTGGTTGCCGCACGCAGCGGCAAGACCGTTGAAGTGGCCGAAGGGCAGTCAATTCTCGACGCCCTGGCCCAGGTCGGCATCAAGATTGAAATCTCGTGCGAGCAAGGCGTGTGCGGTACCTGCCTGTGCGACGTGCTGGAAGGTGAACCGGATCACCGTGACGTGTACCTGACCGACGAAGAAAAGGCCGGCAATGACCAGATTCTGGTGTGTTGCTCGCGTGCCAAGTCGAAAAAACTCGTGCTGGATATTTGAGGAGAACACTCATGGTTGACCTAACCAGCTTTCGCAATGCAATGGCGCTGCTCGGTGGTGCTGTCTCGGTGATTACCACCGATGGTGACGCCGGACGCTTTGGTTTTACCGCGTCTGCCGTGTGCAGCGTGACCGACTCGCCGCCCACCTTGCTGGTGTGCATGAACCGCGCGTCACAGTCCAATGCACAATTTCAAGCTAACGCGGTGGTGTGTGTAAACGTACTGGCGGGCACGCATCAAGAACAGTCCGGTGCGTTCGCCAACAAGGCGTTGACCATGGATGAACGCTTTGCAACGACGTCCTGGACCACCTTGCAAAGTGGAGCACCCGTCATGCTCGACGCCTTGGTGAACTTCGATTGCCGGATTGCCCAGGTGCACGAAGTGGGTTCGCACAGCATCTTCTACTGCGAGGTTCAGGCCATTCGCCACGGCGGCTCAGACGAGGGGCTGGTGTATTTCAACCGTGCTTACCACCGTCTTGGCGAAGCCTCCAAGGCCTGCTGACAGACTCAAGGTTGACCTCTTCGCCCAGTAGCTCCCTGGGCATTTTTTTAAGCCTTGCCTGGAGGTTAAAAGCTTTCCAGGTTGTGGAAGACGGTCTCAAGCGTCTTGTTCAGGCGCTCAACCTGGCTTTCGGTCAGGCCGACAAAGCTGCGTTTGAACAGCTCACTGGTGACACCCTGCATGCGCTCAATCATCGCCAGCCCCTGCGGGGTGATGCACACCTGGGTTACGCGACCGTCTTCGGCGCTCTGGGCGGTATCGATCAGGCCGTCATCCTTCATGCGATAGACAATCTTGGTGATGGTCGACAGCTTGGCGATGGCGTGGGTCGATATTTCGGAAATGCTCGACTGACCGTTCTGATTGAGGATCCACAACACGCGCCATCTGGCAACGTCGAGGTCGACCTTCTTGAGCAGACGTTCCATGTTTTGGGTGTACTGACCATGTACGCGCGCCAGCCAATAAAACGGAAAGTCCTCTTTACGGAAATCTTCGCTGGAAGGGTCGT
>OEPS010000077.1_pt1 | contig 35484 bp, 31 predicted proteins | sample 1539411 | NCBI WGS metagenome assembly OEPS01 (sample SAMN02671747, study PRJEB22543) | soil metagenome | biome: bacteria | place: China:Hunan Province, Lengshuijiang City | collected 2012-10-15 | depth 0.08m m
CAAGCTTGAATTTGGTGTTCTGGAAGTCCCACACGGTCTGGTTGAAGGCCTTGCGGTCTTTCACGTACTCGAGGGTCTGCTCCAGCAGGCGTTCGAGTTTGGCGGCGCTGTACAGCGCGATCACCAGGCGTTCCTGTGGCAGCTCTTCCATCAGGTGGATAAAGCCTTTGTTTTCTTCACCGAGCAGGTTACCCACCGGGACCCGGACGTTGTCGAAGAACAGTTCTGCGGTGTCGGCAGCGGCCTGGCCGACTTTTTCCAACTTGCGGCCACGGCGGAAACCTTCCCGGTCGCACTCGACCATGATCAGGCTGCAGCCCTTGGCGCCAGCGCTCGGATCGGTCTTGCACACCACCACGACCATGTCGCAGGTCAGGCCGTTGCTGATAAAGGTTTTGCTGCCGTTGATGACCCACTCGTCACCGTCACGCACGGCCGTGGTGCGGATCGCCTTGAGGTCGGAGCCGGTGCCCGGTTCCGTCATCGCAATCGCCAGCACGGTTTCACCGCTGCAGATTTTCGGCAGCCATTTGTGCTTCTGCTCTTCGCTGCCAAGGCGCACGATGTAAGGCGCGGTAATGTCGGAGTGCACCCCCAGACTCCAGCCCGAGACACCGGCGCGGTACAGCTCTTCGATCAACACCGCCGAGTGGCCGAAGTCACCGCCACCGCCACCGTATTCGCTCGGCACGGTAAGGCACAGCAGGTTGTGCCGACCGGCCTTGAGCCAGGTTTCCCGATCGACCTGGCCGGCCTCGTCCCACTGCGCCTGTTTGGGCAAGCACTCACGTTCGAAGAAACGGCGCGCGGTTTCGCGCAGCATTTCATGGTCTTCACGGTACACGGTACGGTTGATATGCATCGGACTCTCCAGTGGCTGGCCAGGCAGGTGTGCGCCTGGTACGTGAGTCCAATGTATTGAGGGGGGTGGGTGTTGAAGCCACCCGCATCGGGTAGCGATCGCGGGTGGCGGGGTGAAGTCCGTGAGGGGTTGCCGGGCGATATCTACAGAGGCTTCGGCCTACCCGGCCAGCCCCTACAAACGTGGCTTACGCAGCTCGCGCTTGAGCACTTTGCCCGCCGCCGAGAGCGGTAGTTCTGTGCGAAACTCCACGCTCTTGGGACATTTGTAGCCGGCGATGAACTCACGGCAATGCAGGCGTAATTGCGCTTCATCAACCTCAGCGCCAGGCTTGAGGACAACCACGGCATGCACCGCTTCACCCCATCGTTCATGGGGTATGCCGATCACCGCAGACAGCGCCACCGCCGGATGGCGCGCGAGCACATGTTCGACCTCGGCCGAGTAAACGTTTTCGCCGCCGGTGACGATCATGTCCTTGAGCCGGTCGACGATGAACAGGTAACCCTGCTCGTCCATGTACGCCGCGTCGCCGGTGTACAGCCAACCGCCGCGCAATGCCCTGGCGGTTTCCTCGGGCCGGTTCCAGTAGCCGAGCATGATGTTCGGCCCGCGCACGATGATCTCGCCCACCGTACCGCGCGGCACCTCGTGACCTTGAGGGTCGACTATCTTCACATTCACACCCAGCCCACCGCGCCCGACCGAACGCGATAAGCCGCTCTTGCGGGCGTCGGGCGTGTGGTTGCAGGGCAGATTGCTCGATACCACCGGGCAGGCTTCGGTCAAACCATAGGAATGCGAGAGCTCGAGGCCGGGAAGCCGCGCCAGCACTTGCTCGACCATGTCGCCGGCACTGGGTGAGGCCCCGTAAGTCAGGCGCTTGAGGCTGCCCAGATCGTAGCGGTCGAAGTCCGCATGGGCCAACAGCGCAAGGATCATGGTTGGCACCAACAGCGTCTCGGTAACCCGCTCCCGCTCGATGACCTGCAATACCTCCAGGGCATCGAAACCCGACACCAGCACATGGCTTTCGCCCGCCAGGAACTGGATCAGCGCACGCGCCATGCCGGCAACATGGAACAATGGCGCAACGTGCAGCAGCCGACCATCGGGTATTGGCGGCATGTCGACCATCCGTGGCATGCACGCCGACCATAGATTCAGATGGGATTGCATGACACCTTTGGGCAAACCGGTGGTACCGCCGGTGTACATGATGCAGGCCAGGTCGTCACCGCCGCGCCCGGCATCCTCAACCGCGGCAGCCTGCTCGATCAACTGCTCGAAACCCAGCATCCCCGGCGGTACTTCGCCCTCACCGGCGTAGATGAACTGCGGTACCTGTCGGGCGGTCGTGCGGATCCCTTCAGCCATGGCGGCGAAGTGCTCGTCGACAATCAGAATGACGGTAGCGCAATCGTCCAGCGAATAGACGATCTCCGCCACACTCCAGCGGATGTTCACCGGGTTGAGCACGCCACCGCCCCACCAGACGCCCATGATGTACTCGAGATAGCGATCGGAATTGCACGCCAGCATCCCGACCCGGTCTCCCGCCGCCATGCCCAGGCGCTGCAAGGCACCGGCCAGGCGCGCGACGCGATCGCCAAACTGGCGATAGGTATGGCGGCGGTCAGCAAAGAGGGTCGCGATATGATCCGGGTTTTGCTGCAGCGTGCGCTGCAGACATTGGGTCATGTACATGGGATCAGCTCACACCCCGATCCTTGCCGGCCCAGAACGGCTCGCGCAAATCGCGCTTGAGCACCTTGCCGGCGCCGGACAGCGGCAACGTGGCGCGAAACTCGACCGACTTCGGAGTCTTGTAGCCGGCAATCTGCTGCCGGCAGTGTTCGATGATCTCGGCACCCAGCGCGTCGCGCTCGGGCTTGAGCACGATCACTGCGTGCACCGCTTCGCCCCAGTGCTGGCAAGGAATACCGATCACCGCGCAAGCTGCGACTGCCGGGTGGCTGGCGATGGCGCTTTCGACTTCGCCCGAATAAACATTCTCGCCACCGCTGACGATCATGTCCTTGAAGCGGTCGACAATGTAGAGGTAGCCGTCCTCGTCCATGTAGGCGCCGTCACCGGTGTGCATCCAGCCGCCACGCAGGGCCTGGGCGGTTTCCTCGGGGTTGTTCCAGTAGCCGAGCATGATATTCGGGCCACGGACCACCACTTCACCCACCGTACCGCGCGGGACTTCATTGTCATGTTCGTCAACGATGCGCACCATCACCCCCAATCCCGGGCGGCCGGCAGAACGCAGGCGACCATTGGCGATGCCTTCCGGGCCATGATTCTCCGGGCCGTTGGCGCTGATCGGCGGCGCAGCCTCGGTCATGCCGTAGCCCTGGGTGAACTCGACCTTCGGCAAGGACTTCAGGGCGAGCTCCAGCAACGGCACGGCAATCGGCGACGCGCCGTAGGTCAGGCTGCGCAGGCAACTGAGGTCATAGCGGGGGAAATCCGGGTGCATGATCAGCGCCTGGATCATGGTCGGCACGATCAGGATGTCGGTGATGCGCTCACGTTCGATGGTTTGCATCACGTCCAGCGCATCGAAGGCCGGCACGAAAATCGCGGGCAAGCCAAGCAACGAGATCAGAATCACCCGCGAAAGCGCTGCGAGGTGGAACATCGGCGCGATGTGCAGGGTCAAGGCATCGGCCGGAACCGGCACGTCGGCGGCCCGTGCCACGGCCGCCGACCACAGGTTCATGTGCGACTGCATGACGCCTTTGGGCCGGCCAGTGGTGCCACCGGTGTACATGATGCTGGCCAGCTCATCGCCGCCGCGAAAGGCGTCGTCGACCGGCGCAGCGTCACTGATCAGTTGTTCGTAGGAGAGCATGCCCTCGGGGGCAGCACCGTCGCCGACATGAATCAACAGCGGGCGCACTTTGGCGCTGCTGGCAATGGCCTCGGCCATGGGCAGGAAGGTGTCATCAATCATCAGGATGCGGGTGTCGCAGTCGTCCAGCGAGTAGACGATTTCCGCCACACTCCAGCGGATGTTGACCGGGTTGACCACGCCACCGCCCCACCAGGTGGCCAGGTAATATTCGAGGAAGCGGTCGGAGTTCAGCGCCAGCAGGCCAACGCGATCGCCGGTATGCATGCCCAGTTGCTGCAAGGCCCCCGCCAGGCGTGCAACCCGGTCGGCCAACTGGGTATAGGTGTGGCGCCGGCCGCGAAATACCGTCGCCAGGGCATGAGGTCGTTGCTGCAGCGCATGGTGCAGACCTTGAGTAAGGTACATGGAGTTCTCCTGAAAATTATTGTTGTCGGGTAAGGAAGAACACAGCGGTGTGGTGCGCTATCAGGCACCGGTGTATTTCGGTGGACGCTTCTCGGCAACCGCCACGCGCCCTTCGGCGTGATCCTTGCTGTCGCGCAGCAACCCCCAGTAAAGATGGGCCTGGGTGACGAAATCCCGTGGTGTCAGGTGGGCGGTCTGCACCGCCAGGCGCTTGATCGACTGCACCGCCAGCGGGCCGTTGGCGGCAATGCGCTCGGCCAGGTTCAGCGCAGTAGGCAGGAGCAGGTCCGGGGTCAGCAGGTCGCTGACCAGGCCGATGCGCAAGGCGTCCTCGGCGCTGATCGGTTCGCCGCTCAAGGCGATTTTCATTGCATGGGCCGCAGGCACGGCTCGCAGCAGGTACTGCACGCCGCCGGCAGCCGGAATGGTTGCGTCATGCACTTCGGGCAAGCCGAACGTGGCACTGGCTGCGGCGATACGCAGGTCGCACTGCAGCGCCAGCTCAAGACCGCCGCCCAGGCAGGCGCCATTGATGGCGGCGATGACCGGTTTCCAGATTTCCAGGTCACTGAAGTCGAACAGACGGGTGTAACCACCCTCCTCGGCTTCGGTTTCGCGGCTCTTCATTGAACCGGCAACGTAACCGGCCGCCGCCAGCAATGTGTCCCTGTGGCTCGCACCGCAGCAAAATGCGCGTTCACCGGCTCCGGTGAGGACGATGACGCGAACCTGCTCATCGTCCTGGCACGCCACCAGGGTCTTGCGCAGGTACATCAAGTCGCTGACCGTCAGCGCATTGTTCAACGGCTGCGCATCGAGCGTGATCAGCGCCACGTGATTGATAATCTTGAACTGAATGGCCATGGGCTAACTCCTGCGCGGGGAAACTTCTAGGTTGTTGTCACGGGATGGTGCTCAGGCCGTAAAGCCCAGGCCCAGCGTCTGCAGACGCTCAATGGCGACGCTGTCGAAGCCCCAGTCGCGCAGTGCGGCATGGCCATGCTCGCCACGTTGTGGCGCCGGTTGCGGGTGCGCAGAAGGCGTGCCGAGAAAGCGCGGGGCCGGCACCGGCTGGACCACACCGTCGACCTCGATAAAGCTGCCACGGGCACGGCTGTGGGGATGCTCGGCGGCTTCGGCAAGACCGAGCACCGGCACCACGCAGGCATCGCTGGCGGCGAACGCTTGCGCCCACTGCTCACGGGTTCGGCCAAGGAATGCGGCGGTAAAGGCCTCACGCAAACGCGGCCAACCGGAACGGTCGTACTGGCGTGGAAGGTCTGCCGCAGCCAGCCCGAGGATGTCCAGCATCTGCGCGTAGAAGCGCGACTCGATCGGACCGATCGACATATGCAGGCCATCGCCGGTTTCATAGGTGTCGTACCACGGCGCGCCGCCATCGAGCAGGTTGCTGCCGCGCTGTTCCTGCCAGTGACCGCCGGCCAGCAGGCCCCAGATCACCGAGCCCAACTGCGCCGCCCCCTCGGTCATGGCGGCATCGACGACTTGCCCGGCCCCACCGCGCTGCACATTCACCAGCGCCGCCAGTACACCCATCGCCAGCAACATGCCGCCACCACCGTAATCGCCCACCAGATTAAGCGGTGGTACCGGGCGGCCACCCGCCGGGCCAATGGCAGACAACACACCGGACAAGGCGATGTAGTTCAGGTCATGGCCAGCGCGCTCGGCCATCGGCCCGGTCTGGCCCCAACCGGTCATGCGTGCATAGACCAGCCGCGGGTTGCGCGCCAAGGCCACCTCGGGCCCAAGGCCCAGACGCTCCAGGGTGCCGGGACGAAAGCCCTCGATCAGGACATCGGCACGCTCGATCAGCTCCAGTGCCGCAGCGACGCTTTGCGGATTTTTCAGGTCCAGCGTCAGCGAACGTCGATTGCGTCCGGTCACGTCGGCACGCTTGCCGTCGAACTTCGGACCCAGGTCGCTCGCCGCCACCGGGCGGTCGATCCGCACCACGTCGGCGCCCATATCGGCCAGTAGCATCGTGCCAAAAGGCGCTGGGCCGATTGCCTCAAACTCCACCACGCGAATGCCGCTCAATACACCCATTGCCGTTGCTCCACTGCCCTGACGGAGCGCCAGACAGCACCCCCTATTGTTGTGTCATCCAGTAAATCAACGGCGGTGCCGGCAACCACCACCCGGATCGGGTGGCGAATGCCGAACATAGAGCCATGACGTGCAGGGGGTGGGTTACACTCGACTGGGTTCAGTGCACTTCAATAACAAAAAAGATTCGGACAGCCCCATGGACAAACCCCGTAAGCCCACAGCCTCGGATACGCCCAGCCGCCTGGTCTTGAATCCGACGCAGTCACCGATCGTCAGCAGCAAACTGATCCCGCCGCGCAGCACCGGGCGCCTGATTTCCCGTGAACGCTTGCAGGACCAGATGCTCAAGGCGCGCCGCCAGCGCTGCATAGTGCTCAAGGGCCCAGCCGGCTGCGGCAAGACCTCGACGCTGATCGCCTGGCGCCAGGCGCTGCTGCCCTTGGGCTTCGATGTGGCATGGCTGACGCTGTCTGCCGATGACAACGAGCTGACACGCTTTCTCGACTACCTGCTGGCCAGCCTCGGTCAGATCGACCCGAGCCTGGTACACGAAGCCACCCAGCTGGAAGGCCGCGGTATCGATAGCGAAGCCGTGGAACGCACCGTGATTACCCTGGTGCGCAGCATGACCAACCGAACCCGCGAGTTGGTGCTGGTGCTCGACGACCTCCACCACCTGACCGACGTCGGCATTCATCAGGCCCTGCAATGGCTGATCGATTACGCCCCGGCCAACCTGCACCTGGCACTGGTTTCACGCAGTGCCGTGCCCTTGTCGTTGGCGCGGCTGCGCAGTCAGGAACAGGTGCTGGAACTGAACCTGCGCGACTTGCGCTTCACCCCTTGCGAATCCGAGCAGTTTCTCAAAGCCCAACTGGGCGAAATCAACGCCCGCGACGCCAAGCAGCTCCATGAGCTGACCGACGGCTGGGTCGCCGGCCTGCAACTGCTGGCCGTCAGCCGCAAGAAAAATCGCCCGGCAGCTACCTCCAGCAGTCAGGCACAGTTGCGCGACGACAAGGCGTTCGCGGATTTTTTCGAAGTCGAAGTGTTATCCCATCTGTCGCCGACGGACCTCGACCTGATGCTGCTCATGGCCGTGTGCAACCGCTTTTGCGCCTCGCTCTGCGCTGCCCTCAGCGGTAACTCGGAAGCGGTCCATGAAGCCAATGCCCTGCTCGCTCGCCTGGAACGCGACAACCTGTTCCTGATCCCGGTAGACAGCGCCGAGCGAGAAACCTGGTATCGCCTGCACCCGCTGTTGCGTGAAACGCTGCTCAAGTATTTCGATTCGCGCAGCCGGGTGGAACAGCAAGCGGTGCACGCGCGGGCCTGGGAATGGTTCGATCAGCACCAGCATCTGGATGAAGCGGTCCACCATGCGGTGATGTCCGGCGATCCCGATGCCGCTGCCGATCTGGTGGAACAACACGCCGAATCGCTCTACGCGCATGGCGACCTGCGCATGCTGATCGAGCTGGTTCGGTTGCTGCCGGTCGAGCAGGTACAGGCACGGGTAAAACTGCGCATTCTCAAGGCCCGGATGCAGCTCTATGCGCGGGACTTCATCGGCTGCACCCACAGTCTCGATCAACTGTTCCAGGACGTGCCCGAGTGCGAAGTGCATGACCGTTTCATGATCGCGCTGTTGCGTGCCTCCCTTGCCCTGCAGCGTGATGACACGGATGCCGCGATGACGGTGTTGCCGCAATTGCTCAACCCGCCGCCCGACAGCAATGCCGTGGCGATTGGCTCCTGCGCCAACATCCTCTCCTGGCTCTACATGCACCGCGGCGAATACGAAAAAGCCCGCCAGGTGCAACTGGACAGGCCAGCGCTGCTGATCAATGGCGAGCCCCTGCTGGGTACCACCGCAGGCAGCCTTCAGGGGCGCTGCATGCTGGGTTTGAGCCATGCCCTCGAAGGCCAGATGAAGCTGGCCGAGCGGGTTTACCGGGATGTGATGCATGAAGCCACGCAGTGCGGCAAGGCCGGCGCTGATGCGACCTACCTCTCTGCTGCGCTGCTGGGTGAGGTGCTCTACGAAACCAATGAGGTCGATGCTGCGTTCAAACTGCTGTCGGGTTGGGTCGATATTCTCGAGCGGATCTCGATCCCCGACTCCGTATTGCGGGTGATGCAGGTGCTGTGGCACGTGCAATGGCTGGCGGGCAATCATCAGGAAGCCCTGGCCTATGTCGAGCGGCTCGATGAGTACGCGATCAAGCTCGGCCTGGAGCGCCTGCAAGCCTACAGCCTGACGTGGCAGATTCGCTGGCTGATCATGCTCGGTGAACCGGCGCAGGCACACGCGAAACTGACGCGCCTGGAAGCCATTGATGCCCGCCACCCGGATGCCGGGCACACGGCGCTCAAGGAAATTCACATCCTCACCGAAAACGCGCGGGCGCGCTGGCAGCATCATCAGGGCGATCTGGATGGCGCACTGGTGCGTATCGAGCAATTGATTGAAACCTGTGAAATGCACCGTCGCCAACTCGGTGCCGTGCGCCTGATGGTGCTCAGCGCAGTGATCGAGTCCCAGCGTGGTAACCCTCAAGCCGCCCGTGACAAAGTCCTCGAAGCCCTGCGCCGCGGACAGCGCTTCGGCTTGCTGCGCAGCCTGCTTGACGCCCACCCCAAGGCGTTGGAGCTGATCACTGAGATTGCCAGCCAAGAAGCGCTCGACCCGGTACTGACGTTTTATGTCGAGCGCCTGCAGGAGGCCCAGGTCAAGACGCCTGCGGTACCGACGGCAAAGCCGTCTGTTGCCACACCGAACAAAGCGCTTGCCGCCGGCAGGGAGCCGTTGAGCGAACGGGAAATCGAGGTCGTACGCTTGCTGGCCCAGGCCCTGCCGAACAAGAAAATCGCCCGTGCCCTGGGACTTTCCCCGGAAACCGTGAAATGGCACCTGAGCCATATCTACAGCAAGCTCGGCGTCAACAGTCGCGATGAAGCCGTGGCACGGGTGCGGGATCTGGAATCGCAAAGCGATACAGATCGCCCCGCTCAATAACAGCTCCGTTTCGGCTGTAGATACCTGCGGCCGCTTCGCGCTCGATCGCCGCCTTCGTCAGTTCCCACACAGGCATGTGTACCTGCACGAAGGCCGTTGAATTCCCTGCCCGCCACCCGCCTCGGGTGGCGTTTGCTCAAGCCCCCACGCCTATCGTAATCCTCAGTTCAGCGGCGCAACTCGCGCCTGCATCAGCGCCTGGCCCGAGCAAGCCGGCCCGTGATCATTGAGGAGTCTTGCGTGCATATCGCCCGAACCGTTTTCCGCGACGACCATGAGATGTTCCGCACCACCGCGCGGCGCTTTTTCGAACGTGAATGCCTGCCACGCCAGGCGGACTGGAACAAAGCCGGTCAGGTCGACCGCGAAACCTGGCTCAAGGCTGGGCGTGAAGGTTTGCTGGGCATCACCCTGCCGACCGAGTACGGCGGTGGCGGTGGTGATTTCGGTCACAGCGCAGTGTTCAACGAGGAGTTCGCCCGGGCCGGCGTCAGTGGCGCCTACTTCGGCATGCACTCCGACGTCATCGCGCCTTACATCAATCGCTGCGGCAATGAAGAGCAGAAGCAGAAGTGGCTGCCGGGCATCTGCGCCGGCGAGATCATCCTGGCCATCGCCATGACCGAACCGGGCACCGGCAGTGACCTCAAGGCCGTGCGCACTACCGCCATACGCGACGGCGACGACTACGTGATCAACGGCAGCAAGACCTTCATCAGTAACGGCCTGACCGCCGACCTGGTGATCGTCGTGTGCAAGACCGATCCGGCCGCCGGCGCCAAAGGCATCAGCCTGATTGCCGTCGAGGCCAGCCGTGCCGGCTTCAAGCGCGGGTGCAAACTGGAGAAGGTCGGCCAGCATGCTGCAGACACCGCCGAGCTGTTCTTCGACAACGTCCGCGTACCGGTGGCTAACCGCCTCGGCGAAGAAGGCCTGGGCTTCACCTACCTGATGGGCGAGCTGCCCCAGGAGCGGTTCTCCATCGCGGTGTCCGCTGCCGCCAAGCTCGAACGCCTGCTGGAACAGACTATCGACTACGTGAAGGAGCGCAAGGCCTTCAACCAGACCGTGTGGGACTTCCAGAACAGCAAATTCAAGCTCGCCGACATCAAGGCCCAGGCCTGCGCCATGCGCGTGATGGTCGACTACTACCTGGGCGAGCACATGCGCCGGCGCCTGACCCTCGAAGAAGCGGCGATCGCCAAGCTCTACACCACCGAAACCCTGTGGCAATGCATCGACGACATGGTCCAGCTGCACGGCGGCTACGGCTACATGATGGAGTACCCGATTGCTCGCGCCTTCGTCGACATGCGCGTCAACCGCATCTACGGCGGCACCAGTGAAGTGATGCGCGAACTGATCGCGCGCAAGCTCTGACCCTCAAACAAAAAAGGAAAAACACGATGAGCAACAAGGTATTCGTGGCTGGCGTCGGCATGATCCCGTTCAAAAAGCCGGGAACCAACGAGCCCTACGACGTCATGGGCGAACAGGCCATTCGCCTGGCCCTGAGCGACTGCGGACTGGACTTCAGCGACATCCAGCAAGCCTACGCCGGATACGTCTATGGCGACTCCACCTGCGGCCAGAAAGCCCTGTACCGGGTGGGCATGACCGGCATTGCCCTGGTCAACGTCAACAACAACTGCGCCACCGGCTCCAGCGCCCTGTTCCTCGCCCGGCAGGCGGTACAAAGCGGTGCGGTGGACTGCGCCCTGGCGTTTGGCTTCGAACACATGAACCCGGGCGCACTGAAATCTGCCTGGAACGATCGCGCACCGGCCACCGAACGCGCGCTGGTGCTGGCCAATGAACTGATCGGCATGCCTGACCTGCCCAATGCGATTCGCCAGTTTGGCGGCGCCGGCCATGCACACATGCACACGTACGGCACGCGCCTGGAAACCTTCGCCAAGATTCGCGCCAAGGCCAGTCGCCACGCCGCCAATAACCCGCTGGCAGTGTTCCGCAACGTGGTCAGCACTGAAGAAGTCATGGCCGCGCCGATGTTGTGGGAAGGCGTCATGACCCGCCTGATGGCCTGCCCGCCGACCTGTGGCGCCGCTGCCGCGATCGTGGTGTCCGAGGCGTTCGCGAAAAAGCACGGTCTGCGCACCGACGTGTTGATCGCCGGTCAAGCACTGACCACCGACCTGCCAAGCACGTACGACGCCAAGGACATGATCCGCGTGGTCGGTTTCGACATGACCCGCATGGCCGCCGACATTGCCTACAACCAAGCCGGCATTGGCCCGCAAGACATCGACGTGATCGAACTGCACGACTGCTTCGCGCAAAACGAGCTGCTGACTTACGAAGGCCTGGGCCTGTGCGCCGAGGGCGGTGGTGAGCAACTGGTCAACGATGGTGACAACACCTATGGCGGCGAATGGGTCACCAACCCGTCTGGCGGTCTGCTCTCCAAAGGCCACCCGTTGGGCGCCACCGGCCTGGCCCAGTGCTACGAGCTGACTCACCAGCTGCGCGGCAGCGCGGAACAGCGCCAGGTGCAAAACGCACGCATCGCCGTGCAGCACAACCTGGGTCTGGGCGGCGCCTGCGTGGTCACCGTGTACCAGAAAAACTGACACGCGCGGTACTCAAAGGAGCCATGCAGATGATCGACAAAAAACACATCGGCAGACAACTGCCGACTTTCCTCGCCACCGCCGAAGCCGGGCAACTGCGCTTTTTCGCCAAAGCCATCGGCGAAACCAATCCGATCTATTTCGACGAACAAGCGGCGCGCGATGCCGGCTATCCGGGCTTGCCGCTGCCGCCAACCTTCCTGTTCTCGCTGGAACTCCAGATCCCGTCGAACGCCTGGCGCGACGAGCTGGGCATCGTCACCGCGCGCATCCTGCACGGTGAAGAGTCGTTCCGTTATCACCGCATGGCTTATGCCGGGGACACGCTGCGCTTCGACGTGCGCATCGCCGACATCTACGACAAGAAAGGTGGCGCGCTGGAGTTCGTAGTGCGCGAAACCCGAGTCACCAATCAGCACGGTGAGCACGTTGCGGACCTGCGCAGCGTGCTTGTGCAGCGCAACAGCTGAAGTGGAGAACCCTGATGAACGCTACAAGCCTGGAACATCTCAAGATCGGCGACACCTTGCCTCCCCTGGCCCTGGCCCCGATCAACCGCACCACGCTGGCGCTGTTCGCCGGTGCATCGGGTGATCACAACGCGATTCATATCGACATCGACTATGCGCGCAAGGCAGGCATGGCCGATGTCTTCGCCCACGGCATGTTGTCGATGGCCTACCTCGGCCGCCTGCTGACCCAGTGGGTCGATCAGCGTCAATTGCGCGAGTTCGGTGTGCGCTTTCTCGGCATCACCCACCTGGGGCACCGGATTACCTGCACCGGCACCGTGGTTGAGCGCTTCGAAGCCTGTGGCGAGCAACGCATCAAAGTCGAAGTACGTACAACCAATCAATACGGCGAGACCAAGATTGTTGGTGACGCCGTGATCGCTCTGTAAACAAACCCAAGAATCGAGGAGCAACACCCCATGGCAAAACTTGAAGGCAAAGTTGCACTGGTGACCGGTTCCGGTCGCGGTATCGGTCAGCAAATCGCCCTGAAACTGGCGAGCGAAGGCGCACGCGTGGTGATCAACGACCTGGATATCGACCCGGCCCACGAAACCGCCGAACTGATTCGAAAAATGGGTGGCGAAGCGGCTGTTTGCCACGGCAACGTCAGCGCCCCGGACTTCGGCGACCGTTACATCAAGACCGCCATGGACAGCTTTGGCGCCATCGACATCATCGTCAACAACGCCGGTTACACCTGGGACGACGTGATCCAGAAGATGAGCGACGAACAGTGGTACGCGATTCTCGACTGCCACATGACCGCGCCCTTTCGCATCCTGCGCGCAGCCTATCCGATCATCAAGGCCCAGGCCCAGGCCGATGCGGCGCAAGAGCGTGAAGTGTTCCGCAAAGTGGTGAACATCTCGTCGGTGTCCGCGCTGAACGGCAATGCCGGGCAAATGAACTACTCCTCGGCCAAGGCCGGTGTGATCGGCATGACCCGTGCGCTGGCGCGCGAGTGGGGCCGTTTCAAGGTCAACGTCAACGCCGTGGCCTTCGGCTTCATCGAAACCCGCATGACCTGCGCCGACGCCCACGCCGGTGCGACGGTGAACATCGAAGGTCGCGACATCCGTGTCGGCATCAGCCCGGAAGCGGCCAAATCCTTCGCCCAGCGCAACCCTCTGGGCCGCCCGGGCACCGCCCAGGAAGCGGCCGACGCGGTGTACCTGTTCTGCTCGCCGGAGTCGAACTACATCACCGCGCAAACCATCGCGGTCGCGGGCAACCTGCAATAAGGCCGATTCACCCGGCAAGCCCGCTGTACACCGATGGCGTTTCGTCAATGCATCGTGCCACCTGATACGGGTGGCGCGGTCGCATTGACGACGCTCGAACATGGCTGTTGGTCGCTTAACGCGACGCCCATCAACAAGGAGCCAGTCAAATGACTCGAATAATTAAGTGGCTACCGAAGCTCGCCTGGATGGCAGCTTCGGTCCTGGCGTTTTCGGCAACGGCCGGGGCCGCGGAGAAACCCAACATTCTGGTGATCTTCGGCGACGACATCGGCCAGACCAACATCAGCGCCTATTCCATGGGCGTGCTCGGCTACAAGACACCGAACATCGACCGGATCGCCCGCGAAGGCATGCTGTTCACCGACTACTATGCGGAGAACAGCTGCACCGCCGGGCGCTCGTCGTTTATCACCGGCCAGTCACCGCTGCGCACCGGCCTGACCAAAGTCGGCGTGCCAGGTGCGCCAATCGGCCTGCAAAAACGTGACATCACCATCGCCCAGGCGCTCAAGTCGCAGGGCTACGCCACGGGTCAATTCGGCAAGAACCACCTGGGCGACAAGGATGAATTCCTGCCGACCAACCACGGTTTCGACGAGTTCTTCGGCAACCTCTACCACCTCAATGCCGAAGAAGAACCCGAACGTGAATACTGGCCCAAGGATGACCCGGACTTCGTCAAGGCCAGAACGCCGCGCGGGGTGATCCACAGCTACGCCGATGGCAAGATCGAAGACACCGGAGCCCTGACCTCCAAGCGCATGGAAACCATCGACGACGAAACCACCGCCGCAGCCCAAGCGTTTATCGCCAAACAGGCCAAGGCCGACAAGCCCTTCTTCGTCTGGATGAACACCACGCGTATGCACTTGTTCACCCATGTACGGGAGGCGCACAAGGGCCAAAGCGGCATGCCCGGCAACGATTATGCCGACGGCATGCTTGAGCATGACGGCGACGTCGGCAAACTGCTGAAGTCCCTCGATGAGCTGAACATCGCCGACAACACCATTGTCGTTTACACCACCGACAACGGCCCGAACCAGTTCTCCTGGCCGGATGCGGCGACGACGCCGTTTCGCAACGAGAAGAACTCCAACTGGGAAGGCGCCTACCGGGTGCCGGCCATCGTGCGCTGGCCGGGCAAGATCAAGGCCGGTGAAGTCTCGAACGAGATGTTCTCGGGCATGGACTGGTTCCCGACCCTGCTGGCGGCTGCAGGTGAACCCCAGGTCAAAGACAAGCTCCTCAAGGGCTGGTCACCGACCAATGGCGGCAACAACTTCAAAGTGCATCTGGATGGCTACAACCAGCTGCCGTACCTGACCGGGCAACAGCCAAAAGGCGAACGCCGCGAGTTCTACTACTTCAACGACGATGGCGTGCTGGTTTCCATGCGCTATGACAACTGGAAAGTGGTATTTGCCGAACAACGGGAACCGGGTGGCTTTGCCGTCTGGAGCAGCCCGTTCGTACCCTTGCGCGTGCCCAAACTCTTCAACTTGCGCATGGACCCGTATGAGCGCGCCGACATCGTGTCCGACCAGTACTACGACTGGACGGTGAAGAACTCCTACCTGCTGGCGGCAGGCGTCGCCAAGGCCGCAAGGTTCTTGCAGACCTTCATCGAATTTCCGCCCAGCCAGAAACCGGCGAGCTTCAGCATCGACCAGATCCGCGCGGCGGTAGACGCGAAAATCGAAGAGAAAAACAAAGCCCAAGCCAAGCCGTAACCGGTCCCCGCTGCCTGCTTTTTTCGTGGGTGGCGGGGTCTTTGCTCTGCGGGGGCTTGGACTCGTGAAATTTATCTGGTAGTTTTTCATGAAAATATACCAATAAAAATTCACGAGACTCGCCATGTTCAAGCAATCCGCCCAGCATGTCGCCAGCTACTACGCCCGCACCTACCCCGGTGCCATCCCTTTGCGCCCTACCCTGCATGAACGCCTGGACACCGAGGTGCTGATCATCGGCGCCGGGTTCAGCGGTTTGCACACCGCCTTGCGCCTGGCCCTGGCGGGCAAGCGGGTGACGCTGCTGGAGGCCAGCCGGGTGGCCTGGGCAGCCTCCGGGCGCAACGGCGGGCAGGCGCTGCTGGGCTGGTCGTGCGACATGCCGCCGCTGGAAAAGGCCCTGGGCCTGGAACGTGCCCGGCAGCTGTGGGACAGCATGTGCTGGGCCGCCGGCGAGATGCATGAACTCCCCGGACGCCATGGCTTCGACGTCGATTACCGTTCCGGCAGCCTGTGGACGGCGGTACTGCCACGGCGGGTCGCCATGCTGCGCGAAGCCCAGCGCGAGGCCGTGGAAAAATGGGGCTACGACAAGCTGCAGCTGATCGAACGCGAGGCCTTGCCGGAGTGGATCGACAGCCCGCGCTACCAGGCCGCGCTCTACGACCCTGAAGGCGCCCACCTCAACCCGCTGAAACTGGCCCAGGGCCTGGCCTCGGCAATTGAAGAGGCCGGTGGACGCCTGTACGAGCAGTCCCGTGTCCTCGATTACCGCGAGACCGCCAACGGCTTTATCACGCGCACCGAACACGGTGAAGTGCGCAGCGATGTCCTGGTCCTGGCCTGCAATGCCTACATCGACAAGCTCGACCGGCAACTGTCACGCCGCCTGTTGCCGGTGGGTTCCTACCAGGTGGCGACGGTGCCCCTGGACCCTGCCTTCGCGCGTTCGCTGCTGCCACGCAACAGCTGCGTGATCGACAACCAGTTCGTACCGGACTACTTCCGCCTGACCCCGGATCACCGCTTGTTGTTTGGCGGTGGCTGCACCTACCTGGGCGGCATTCCCAACGACGTTGCCGCCGCCACCCGCCCGGTACTGGAACGTGCCTTCCCGCAGTTGCGCGGCGTAGCCATCGAGCACGCCTGGGGCGGGCATCTGGACTGCAGCTTGCGCCGCACCCCGGACATCGGCCAGCGCGGCCAGCGCTACTGGTTGCAGGGTTTCTCCGGGCATGGCGTACTGCCGACCCTGGCCGGCGCCCGTGCCGTCAGCGATGCCATTCTCGGCGACAGCGAATTGCTGGCGTTGTACCAGGCCATCGACAACGGCCGCTTCCCCGGCGGCGATTTGCTTGCCGCCCCGCTGGAAGCAGCGGCCAAGGCCTGGTACCGCCTGCGCGACAATCTTTAAGAGGACAGCACCATGGACATGCAGGATGAAATCGAAGGCTTGGCAATCCTGATCCGTGACCTGCGCAAACACCGCAACCTGACGCTAGGCGAACTGGCCCAGCGCATCGACCGCTCGGTGGGCTTTCTGTCCCAGGTCGAACGCGGCCTGTCGCGCCCCACCGTAGCCGACCTGACCGCCATCAGCGAAACCCTGGATGTACCCACCACCTATTTCTACAACCTGAGCAAACCACGGGAAGTGGACTGGGTCACCCGCCCCGGCGAGCGGCGCACGCTCTACTACGCCGGCGGCATCACCGACGTGCTGGTCTCGCCCAAGCTCACCGGCAGTTTTTCCATGCTCGAAAGTCACCTGGCACCCGGCGCCACCAGCGGCGAGGGGCATTTGAACGACAGCTCCGAACAAGGTGGCTTCGTTCTCGAAGGACAGCTGAGCCTGTGGCTCGATGACAGCGAAGCGCCGGTGACCCTGGGCCCCAACGACAGCTTCCAGCTACCGCCGCACAGCCAGTTTCGTTACGCCAACCTCACTGAGCAACCGACCCGGGTGCTCTGGGTATTCCGTTGAACCACGCTGCAGGATTGCAATCGATGACAACAACAAAAAGCTTTGCCGATCTGCTCACTGAAGTTCGTGAATTTCGCACCCGATTCCCTGACGTGCGCTATGTCGACCTGATCAGCCTGGACATTCCCGGGCACTTCTATGGCAAGCGCTACCCGATCGACATGCTCGAAAAGGTCGCCGCCGGCAGCCCCTTGAAACTGCCGCAGAACTGCGTGCTGCTGGGCGTCCAGGGCGGCCTGTTCCCGATTGGCGACTACTGCTTCCACGATGGCGACCCGGATGCGCCGCGGCGCCTGATCCCAGGCACGCTGAAACCGGTGCGCTGGGAAAACCAGCCGCTGGGGCAGATGCTGATCAGCTCCGACGGCACCCACGCCCCTATCGAATTCGAACCACGCGAAGTGCTCGCCCAGGTCCTGCAGCGCCTGGCGCGTCGCGGCATTCGCCCGGTGGTGGCGTTCGAGCTGGAATTCTACCTGTTTGACCGCAGCCTCAAGGAAGGCCTGCCGCAGTTCCCCCGCGACCCGTTCAGCGATGACCCGGACGACCAGCCAAACATGCACATCGAGCGTCTGTCACGCTACTCCGACGTGCTGCGCGAGATGGTCGAGGCTGCCAACGAGCAAGGCGTGGACGCCAACGTCATCACCGCCGAACTTGGCCCCGGCCAGTTCGAAATCAACTTCGGACACTGTGATGACGGCCTGCGCGCCGCCGACTGGGCGGCGCTGTTCTGCCGCAGCACGCGTGGCGTGGCGCTCAAGCACGGGATGCGCGCCAGCTTCATGAGCAAGCCGTACCTGGAAGCACCGGGCAGTGGCATGCATGTGCATGTCAGCCTGTATGACCAGGACGGCAACAACCTGCTCGCCGCCGACGACCAGCGTCCCTTGCGCCATGCCGTGGCCGGTTGCCTGGAACTGCTGCCCAGCTGCATGCCGATCTTCGCCGCCAACCACAATGCCATGCGCCGCTACGGCGCCATGGTCAATGCCGCCAGCCGCGCCAGCTGGGGCTTTGAGGATCGCGATGCATGCATCCGCATCCCCGAGTCCGACCCGCGCAACCTGCGCATCGAACATCGCCTCGCCGGTGCCGATGCCAACCCCTACCTGGTGCTGGCCGCGATTCTCAGCGGCATGGAACACGGGCTGGATGCCGCCCGCGAACCCATCGCCCCGCTCAACGAAGATCGCAGCAGCGGCATCGAGTTTCCCAAGGACATGCTCAGTGCCGTCAGTGCCATGCGCCAGCACCCGGTGATCAACCAGAGCCTGGGCAGCGAGTTCGTGATGGTTTACTGCGAGAACAAGCGTCAGGACCATCTGGCGTTCATGCAGGACATCAGCGCCCGGGAGTATCGCTGGTTCCTTTGAGGCAGATGGGTGCAACACGCTCTGGTAGGAGCGGGCCTTGCCCCGCTCCTACAGTCCCCTTATCGCCACCCCAGGTCTTCAGCAAATCGCAGCAAGTACCCATCGGGATCGAGCACCAGGAAATTTCGCTGCCCCCGATGTTGATCGTTGCTACGGTACCAACGCTCCTCAACCGCCTGCCGGAGGGTGTAACCTGCCTGCTCCACGGCGCCGGCCAACGCCAAGGCGTCGGGGCACTCGATGGACAGGTTCATCCCGCGGCCAAACGGCGGTTCGAGCGGGCCGACACGCCAGGGCGATTCGCTGTGCCAGTCCTGCTCGAGCATGATCTGGCTGTTGCCGAAAGACAGAAAGGCGAACTTGTCCTCCGCGCGCTCGTACTCAACGTCGAAGCCCAACACGTCGCAGTAAAAGCGTAGGCTTTGCGTGAGGTCGGAAACGATCAGTTCCGGGACCAGGGCATTCATCTTGAACATGTACTGCTTCCCTTCAGTTATTGGCGAGTCAATCTATCTACAAACCGTTGAGCAAACCAGGAAATTGACCCATGAGCAAAGCACCCTATACCCCGCCCAAGGTCTGGACGCATGACGCACCGTCGGGTGGCGAGTTCGCCAACATCAACCGACCAGTCGCCGGGCCGACCCATGACAAAGTCCTGCCGGTCGGCAAGCACCCCTTGCAGCTTTATTCATTGGCCACACCCAACGGCGTGAAGGTCACCATCCTCCTCGAAGAACTGCTGGCACTCGGGGTTAGCGCTGCCGAATACGACGCCTGGCTGATCCGCATCGGCGAAGGCGATCAATTTTCCAGCGGCTTTGTCGACATCAACCCCAACTCGAAGATTCCGGCGCTGCTGGACCGCAGTGTGGAACCGGCGATTCGCGTGTTCGAGTCCGGCTCGATCCTGCTGTACCTGGCAGAAAAATTCGGCCACTTCCTGCCCTGCGATCCGGCCGGGCGTACCGAAACCCTGAACTGGCTGTTCTGGCAAATGGGTGCGGCGCCGTACCTGGGTGGCGGCTTCGGGCACTTCTATGCCTACGCGCCCGAAAAATACGAGTACCCGATCAACCGCTTCACCATGGAAGCGAAGCGCCAACTCGATGTGCTGGATCGCCGTCTCAGCGAAAACGCTTACCTGGCGGGCGACGACTACACCATCGCCGATATCGCGATCTGGCCCTGGTACGGCCAGTTGGTGCGGGGCAACCTGTATTCGGCGGGCGAGTTCCTCAACGTGCAGGAATACACCCATGTGCAACGCTGGGCAGAAGAGATCGCCAAGCGCCCGGCGGTAAAACGTGGGCAACGGGTTAACCGGACCTGGGGCGATGAAGAGAGCCAGGTGCCGGAACGGCATCAGGCGGCGGACCTGGACTGACGCCTGATCAGATTGGGGGGAGATTGTCCCAAATAACCATTTATGGGGAACTCCCCCCACCCACCGATAAAATCTGCTTATCGCCTTTCGTCGTAACGAAAATCAACTCATTGAATGAATTCAATTTTTTCTTTTAACACCCTCGATCCTGCAGGTTGGTGCGTTTTTTGCCCCATGCCCAGATAAGTGGCCATTTGACATTTCTCAGGGCAGTGCAGAAGTACCCGCTTGGGTACGGAACGAGGTATACGCTATGTACACCAACGCTACGCAGCGCCAATCGACCCTTCAACTTTTCCGCTACTCAGGCGTTGCTTCTGCGCTGCTGGTTGCATTCGGGGTTTCCAACGCCAGTGCAGCACCGATGGATGACACCAGCCCTCCCTCACCCACCGACCCCTCGGCCTACACTTCCCATCCCACCGACCCGCTGGCGGCCCAACAAGCGCTGGAAGCACTGAAATTGCTGCCCGAGGGCAACCACGGTGCGCTCGCCCTGCCCAACGGCACATACGGTGACCGCACCACGCCACGGACTGAAAACGTTCTGCAGCCGGCCCAGCAGACCTCCTTCAATTACCCCACCAATGGCCTGGCCAGCCCGTTGTTCGGGGCTCAGCCGTTCACCCAGCAAATGTTGCTGTACGAGGAGTTCGGCCCGGAAAAGCTCGACCCGACGGTCGAAGCAGGCACCATCCCCTTCCCTATCCCCACTACCGGGCCAGCCCCGGAGCAGGACCCCAACAGTGTCGCCCGCAGTGGGCCCGCAGGCGCGGCACTGGAGGCCTTTCTGCGGCAACCGGGTTTATCTCCGTTCCCGACCCAGTACGCCAACGTCCTCGACCGCAATCCGTGGAAAGCGCAGATCGAGGCGTTCCTCAACCGCCAACCCGTGGGTTCGCCCGCCGAGGGCCGGCCACCAGGAAAAGGCTGGTCGCATCAGCGCTGGAACGAGTTCTACCCCCAGGCCGCGCTGAAAACCGCGCAAGCTGGCGCACGGGTCAACCAGGGCTTGCGCGACAGCAGACAAATGCATGGCTACGCCAAGGGTGAGTTCGGCCCCGGCGGGCTCTATCACAACACCGCAGGTACTACGGCCACAGAGGGTACGGCGAAAGGCATCGGCATCCGCTTCCACCCGAACATGCCGATCCAGAACCACAACTCGGTATGGACCTTCGACGGCACATTGCCACCCAAGTTGCTGATGGCCCGCTACGGCCAACCGATCCTCATGCGTCATTACAACGCCCTGCCGATCGATCCGGCGGCGAACGGAGGCTTCGGCCTGCACACCCTCAGCACCCACGAACACAACGGCCACAACCCGGCCGAAAGCGATGGTTATACCAACGCGTTCTTCTTCCCCGGACAGTACTACGACTACCGCTGGCCGGTGCAACTCGCCGGCTACGACACCATCAACACCAAGGCCCAGGACCCCAGAGCGGCGTTCCCCTGCACCCCGGGAGAAACACTCTGGGTCAACGACAGCAACCCCGGGCTCAAGACCTGCGAGAACGGCAGCATCAAGGTCCGTGGCGACTGGCGCGAGACCATGAGCACCCACTGGTTCCACGACCACATGCTCGATTTCACCGCCCATAACGTCTACAAGGGCAACGCGGCGATGATGAACTATTACAGCGCCCTCGATCGCGGCAACGAGGCCCTCGAAGATGGCGTCAACCTGCGCTTGCCCAGTGGTTCGGCATTGTCGTGGGGCAACCGCGACTACGACGTCAACCTGACCATTGCCGACAAGGCCTGGGATCAGAGCGGCCAGCTGTGGTTCAACCCGTTCAACATCGACGGTTTCATCGGCGACCAGATGATGGTCAACTGGCTCTACAAACCCTACTTTGACGTGCGTGCGCGCAGCTATCGCCTGCGCATCCTCAACGGCTCGGTGTCGCGCTACATGAAAATCGCCGTGGTCCGCGAAGTCCGCGGCAACGGCGGCGAGTTTCGCGGACCGCAGGGCTCCGGGGTGTCCTACAACCGGGTGCCGTTCCACATGATTGCCAACGACGGCAACATCATGGAGCACGCCGTCCCCTTCGACGGCAGCATGGACCTCAACGGCAACGGCGACCTCAAAGACGACAACGGCATCCTGCCGACGCTGGCCATCGCCGAGCGCTACGACATCATCATCAACTTCGCCAAACACGGGATTCAACCCGGCGACAAGATCTTCTTCGTCAACCTCATGGAACACGACACCGGCAAGGGTCCGAGTAAAGATGCCGTGTCGTTGGCCGATGTGCTTTCGGAAAAATACAAAGCCGTCATCGATCAGACCAGCAAGGGCCCCAGGTGGCGCGATGGCGATCCGGTGGTCGGCAAGTTCCTGCAGTTCAACGTCAAGCCTTACGTTGGCCAGGACCTGAGCCTGGACCCGGTCGCCTATGAACCGGCCAAACCCGGCAAAGCCGCCGGCAAGAAGATGATCCCGCTAACCATCGACCGCAACGATCAGACCATGCAGGCCAAGCTCAAGCAGGCACGTCACCGCAGTTTCGAATTTGGCCGCTCCGACGGCACCGACACCGCGCCCTGGACCATCAAGACCGATGGCGGCTTCGGCTACTCCATGGATCCGCGGCGGATCACTGCGGCGCCACAACTGGCCAACGGCCCGACGGATGCTGGCTACGGCGGTGACGGCACCCTGGAAGTGTGGAAAATCAAGAACGGTGGCAACGGCTGGAGCCACCCGGTGCATGTGCACTTTGAGGAAGGGGTGATCCTCAACCGCGACGGCAAGGCGCCTCCAGAGTGGGAGAAATGGGCGCGTAAGGATCTCTATCGGGTAGGCCCGGAGGTGGACAGCTCCGGCGAGGTCGAAATGGCCATCCGCTTCCGTGAATTCGCCGGCACCTTCATGGAGCATTGCCACAACACCCAGCACGAAGACAACTCCATGCTGCTGCGATTCGACCTTGAGCACCCTGGCCAGTTCGAGCTGATGCCGTCGCCGATGCCGACCTGGGACGGTGTGACCTACATCAGTTCGGCAGCCCTGCCCTCGTTCCGTGACGAAGAGCAAGAAGGGCCAGGGGATGATGACAACCAGCGGCCCGTCGCCAGGGATGACAGCGGCGCCACCAAAGCCGGTGTCCCGATCACCCTCAATGTGCTGGCCAATGACAGCGATGCCGACGGCGACCTGCCGCTGAGCATCGTCAGCCTCGGGCAGCCGGATTCTGGCAAGGGCAGTGTCAGCAGCAACGGCACTCAAGTGACCTTCACTCCGCCCGCCACGGTAGCCGAAGCCTATACCGCGCTCTTCGAATACAAGGCCAAGGATGCGCGGGGAGCCATTTCGGAACGAGCGGCCAACGTGAGTGTTGCGGTCACGCCCGCTGCGGTTGAAGTTGACCAGAACATCAAGGTCACCAGCGCTACCGTCACCGTTCGCAGCAACAACCGCTATGCCTGGGATCTCGTCGGGACAAGCTCGCTGAAACTCGGCGACACCCTTGCGATCAGCGCCTCGACCACCAGCGGAGCGTTGAGCCTGGGTACGGCGACCGTGTTGTCCGGCGGCACCTGGCGACTGTCCGCCAGCACCACGGGTAGCGGGCCTGCGCTGAACCCGACGGTGACGATCAAGCCGGTCAATGGTAAAGCGATCACGGTGCCGTTAACCGTGCGCTGAATCCAAACAGTCAACACGGCAATTTCAGGAGGGCGATCACATGGGCTGGAAAACCTGGACAATACTCAGCCACTTGCTGCTGTTTACCTGCAGCGTGTCGCTGGCGGCGGTCGACGAAAGCACGCCTGCTCAAGCCTGGGGGCGGGACTACTTTCCCAACACCCCGCTGATTAACCAGGACGGCCAGCCCGTGCGCTTCTTTGATGACCTGATCAAAGACAAGGTGGTGGCGATCAACTTCATCTTCACCACCTGCACGGACTCCTGTCCGCTGGAAACCGCGCGCTTGCGCCAGGTGCAAAAACTGCTCGGCGATCGCGTCGGCCGTGATGTGTTCTTCTACTCGATCAGTATCGATCCAGAAACCGACACCCCGGAAGCGCTCAAACACTACGCGGAGAAATTCAACATTGGTCCCGGTTGGCAATTTCTCACCGGCAACAAAGACGAGATCACGCTATTGCGGCAAAAGCTCGGGCTGTTCATCAAGGGGGTCGATGATGGTCAAACCAAGGACCACAACCTGAGCCTGATCATCGGCAACCAGAGCACCGGACGCTGGATGAAAGCGTCGCCCATGGAAAACCCCTACGTGCTGGCCGACCGCCTGGGCAAAAGCCTGCACAACTGGAAGCTGGCCAGCAGCGACACCAACGAGCATGCCCAAGCTCCCAGCGTGCGCCCACCCAGTGTCGGCGAACAGATCTACCGCACACGCTGCTCCTCGTGTCACACCCTCGGCGATACCGAACATGCCGGGATGCGCAGCATCGGCCCGGACCTGCTGGGCGTCACCCGGCAACGCGACCCGGCCTGGCTCACGCGCTGGATCAAAGAGCCCGATGTGATGCTGGCTGAAAAGGATCCGCTGGCCATGCAGCTGTATGAACAATACAACCGCCTGGCGATGCCGAATTCGCGCTTGGGCGAAGTCGAGATCGCGGCCTTGCTGACCTACCTGGATGAAGAGACTGAGCGTTTGCAGGCAACAGCGCCAATCACTACATCGCAACACGTCACTGAGAAAGGAGTTCACTGATGATTATCCGTCCTTTGGCGCTTTGCGCGCTGTTCGCCTTTAGCACCCTGACCCTGGCTCATGAATACCAGGTCGGTGAGCTGCTGGTCTCTCACCCCTGGTCACGTGAATTACCGGTCGACCTTCCTGGCGGCTCAGCCTACTTCACCATACTCAATCAGGGGGCCCAGACAGATCGTCTGATCGCTGTCAGCAGCTCACGTGCGCAGCACGCCACACTGCATACCCAAGCCGGTAGCGAAGGCATGATGACCATGCAGGATGTTGCAGGCATGGACATTCCTGCCCATACCGAAGTGGCCTTCAAACCTGGCGCCAACCATGTGATGTTGACCGGCATGCAACAGTCGCTTAAAGCCGGTGAGCAGTTCCCGCTGACGCTGGAATTTGAGAAGGCGGGCAAGCTCGAAGTGCAGGTCGATGTCTTGCCCGTCGAAGCCCAGGCCAGCCATCAGGCCGCACATGTTCATTGAACGCTTACATCCCCAGCAGCCGCACCGCCCAATATGCAGCAATTGCCAGCTGCACAGCGAACGCTGCAAACCGGCAGAAAACCGCTGGAATGCTTGAGGAGGCCAAGTGAATGCAGGACTGCAGAAGGCGCGCGGCAAGAAACACATAGGCCAGTGGATCGGTGATAGCGGTCTGTCCGGTGAACATGGCCAGCAACAGCAGACCGCCAAAAATCGGCAACCCTTCCACGCAGTTCAGATGAGCCCGCGCCAGGCGCTGCATGAAGGGCGACAGGTTGGCGTTGTCCGGAGTGAACTGATTGGCCGGCACGCCCTTGAAGAACACCAGGTAGCCTCGCAACAGCTCCATCAGAATGAGTAGCGCCAACGCCCAGGCAACAAAGCCCGCCAGGACGATCACACTCGGATTTGTCATGGTTCGTCCCTCTTGAGCATCATCACTGACGATCTCGCCATTTGTCCGAATCGTAGACAAAGGCATCGCCAAGAATGCTGTCGTAGCGAATCAGCAGGCGCAGACGATCCTTGGCGATGGCCATGATCGCTGCCGGCTCATGATTGTCGAGCAGCACGGTGGTGGTGTTGAATTTCTTACCGGGGGGGATGAATTCGCCGACGATGAACAACTCAGCGTGTTGCTCGTAAGGGATATCCCCCAGCAACAGGCTGCTGGCAGCCTCCAGCAAATCCGGGCCCTCGCCCGGCATCGGCTGACCGTCGACCCAGAGGGTGACTTCGCGAATGATCGCCGGGCCCAGGCCATTGTTTTCCAGGGTAAAGCAGTAAGACCTGGCCTTGAGGTCAGTACTGTTCCAGGCCGAAAGATGGGGCGTTGCCATCCGCCGATTGTGCTGTTCGTGCATTTTTATTTGCCTGGCACTGAAGCGCACGGCAATGCAGGCGACAAAGACCGACGCGAACGCCGCCAAGGCGGTCAACAGCGTTGACACCTCGGACAACCAGCCTTCCTGGGCGGTAACGACGTACACCACATAATCCTGTATGGGTTCCATGTGGCCCATCCCGGTAATGTCGAAACGTCAAACCCGTACGTTCAGCTTTCGTCAGAGAAGCATAGCAACGAATCAATAGCGCTCAGCCAGCGCCTTCCTTCGCCTTGGCAATGGCTGCCTGAATCGCCGCGCGCGCCTGCGGGCTGTTCTTCCAGCAGGTAGAACCCACCAGCGCAGAGGCCTGGGTGACGATGTCCAGCGCATCGGCCTGGCCCAGCTCATTCAGCGACGTGAAGCCTAACTGCTCAAGCCGACTCACCACCGTTGCGCCGACGCCCTTTACGCTCAACAACACTTGCTTTTCCTGCGCTGAAAATCCCACACGAACTCCTTTTCCATTTTCGAGGGTTGCCCCCGATCTTGCGCGATTTCACCGCAGGCTGTCAGCTCCCGACCCGAAAACAAAGGCAAATGCTTGTCCCGGCCTGCTCGCGGCTGCTGAGACTGACTTCGCCGCCAAAGCGCTCCATGATCTGCTTGACCATGATCAAGCCGATGCCCAGCCCGCCCAGTTTGGTGGTGTAGAAGGATTTGAAAGCCATCATCTCTTGCTGACGGGTCATGCCTTTACCGGTGTCGTTGATCGAGAGATAGAGCTTTTGCCCATCGGCGGACAGGGTGGTGCTGATATCCAGATGGCCACCTTCCGGCATCGCTTCGATGGCATTGGCAATCACACTGTTGAGCACTTGGGCGAGTAACAGTTGATGGCTGACCACCAGTGGCGTTGGCCCGGCGACAAAGCTTACCTGGACTTTCGAGTAAGCCAGTTGCTGCTCGAAGGAGCTCAGCACCGCATGCACCGCACCGACCAGATCAACCTGCTCCGACTCGCCCCGCAGCGGCCGCAGACACAGCAGCAGATCCCTTACCCAGATCGACATGCGGTCAACCTGACTGACAATATCGGCGATGTTCTTCTTCGCCGGTTGCCCCTCCATACTATCTGCCAGCTCGGCACTGGTGCGGATGCTGGCCAGTGGATTGCGCATGCTGTGTGCCACCGCCGTCGACATTTCCACCAGGCCGCCATAGGTCTTGTTGGCCACCAGTTGATCCTGCTGGGACGCGAGCAGTTTCGATGCCTGCCAGACAATCCAGAACAGTCCGAAGTAAATCACCAGGCCACCCAGCGCGGTAGCCATCCAGATCAGACGAAAGCCCCGGTTGACCCTCTCGATCAAATCCACCGGTTCTTTATAAATTTCCACCACCGCCAACACATTGCCTTGCTCGTCGATCAAGGGAATGTAGTTCTCAATAAAGAACTCCTGTGGCGGGTGGATAAACTGCTGCTCGATCCGCCCGTGTTCAACTTCGTTATACCGCGCCGATACGCGCCCCTTGGAGGTAAAGGCTGTTTCTAGCGCCGTATCGCCCACGATCTTGCGCCCCACCAATGCCGGATTGGTTGACCACACCACCAGCCGCTCGGGCGAATAGATGGTCGCCAACAGAATGTCCGGAAGATGGGCGAGGTGGTCGAGAAACTCGGAACGCGCCCGCTCGCGGTTACGCGCCGTCTCTTCATTCAACATGCCATACACCGAGGGCGCCAGCACCACGCCCATCTGCATGCCCGAAAGGTCGTGGTGGCGAATTTCGCCAATGGCCACAGCCTGAATGAACTGGGCCGACAACAGCGCGTCGCGTTCAAGGCTTTCGTTCATCAAAAAGCGGGTCGACAACGACCCCAGGCCAAGGGCAACGACACCGATGATGAGGAAACTGATGATCGAGAACCAATGCAACAGGTCGAACGGCTCGGCAGCGTCGATAGACGTCGGCCCTTGAACAGGAAGGTATCTGGACCAGAATGACCCTGCACGCATAGAAGAGACTCGCCAGAGGTGAACAACAGTGGTTGCAACGTCCGTGATAGTCGACGATCCGGCCAGTCTCACCATCTCTCTCTACACTCTAGCCGCACATTTCCCAGGCATCGACCGGGCCTGTTGAAAGTTGTTTAGCCTCCTCGAACGCTTGACCTCCGCGTCGTGAACACGCTCCTTGAGCCATTGCAGCACTGGGCGAAAACACTCAAAAAGCAAGTCCGTACAACTGCGGCCGCCGATCCCGGTGCAAGTCATTGCGCTCACTGACCTGTTTGTTACGCGCCTGCGCAAGATTGAGTGTCGCCAACAGAATCTGTTCGCCCCCCTGCTCCGCTGGACCTGCCAGCGGGTAGCCGTCGGCATCGACGATCACCGAACCCTGCACCCAGTTCACCCCGCGCTCGTGCCCATAGCGGTCACACGCGGCGATGAACATGCGGTTCACCGAGGCATTGGCCTGCACCCGCAAGACTTCTGCCGGACGTTCGGTGGCTGGCCGCGGGCCGTCGGGCCAGTTGACCGGCGCACACAGCAGATCAGCACCGGCCAGTGCCGGAAGGCGCACCCATTCCGGGAACTCCAGGTCATAGCAGATCAGCATGCCGATACGTCCGAAGACCGTCTCGATCACCGGCGGCGGCGCATCCCCGGCAGTGAAGATTTCCTTCTCCGCATCCCACAGATGCACCTTGCGGTACACCGCGCGCAAGCCCTGGGCATCGATCATTGCCGCGCTGTTGCCAAGTTCACCGCCAGCAAGAAGCTCGCAGAACCCGCCGACCACGACGATGTTCAGCTCACGGGCCAATGCTTGCCACAATTGCAGCGTCGGACCTTCAGTGGTTTCGGCAAGGGTCAGCGCTTCATCTCGGTCGGCAAACAGGTAACCGCTCTGCACCAGTTCGGGCAACACCACGACCTGGGCGCCCTGGAGCGCCGCGGAACGAATGGCGCGCTCGGTGAGTGTGCGGTTGTATGCGAGGTCGCCTATCTTCGGCGCCAGTTGGCAGCAGGCGACCAGGATGTTCTGGGCAATGTTCAACGCGCTGCCTCCACAGTGTTTTCAGTCATGGCGATAATGTCGCCCTCGGTAATGGCGTCGATGACCCGCTGCTCGGCGACCAGGTCCAGCGAACGGCTGAGCAAGTAATACGTCAGCCCGGAAACGGCCAGCCCCACCAACCAGGCGATGTCCACCCCTTCAAGCAGGCGTGCCAGCGGGCCGACGAATACTTCCTGGTTGGCGGCGGCATCGAAGATGTAGAAGAACGGCACCATGGCGGCGAAGCCGACCAGGTACGAGACAATGCCGCGCAATTGCCAAGCACCGTAGATGCCCTTCGGGGTGAAAAAATGCGGGATGGCGTAGCGGCCTTTGCGCACGAAGAAGTAGTCCACCAGATTGACCGCGGTCCATGGCACCAGGAAGTACAGGAGCAACACCAGGAAGGTGTTCAACAGTGCGATACCGTCACCTTTGATCGACAGCACGCAGGTCAGCAGGATGAGGCTGATGACCGTGATCGACAGCACTCGCGCGCGGGGTGTCGGGGTGATCTTCTTGATCGAGTCGACACCGGTCAGCAACGTCAGCATGGCGCTATACGTGTTGAGCGCGATGATCGGCAGAAAACCCGCCACCGACACCACCACCAGCAGGTTGCCCAAGCCCGGCACCAGTGAAGAGCCGACCTGATTCAGCGCCACCAGTGCATCCGCCGCTCTCAACTCCTGTGCCAGCCAGGCACCGAGACCGATCATCCAGCTGCCCGACAACGAAGCGCCGATGAACACCGCCGCAATCAGTTTCCAGCGGCTGGTGTTTTTCGGCAGGTAGCGAGAGTAGTCAGAAACATAGGGCGCGTAAGAAATGTTGTAGCTCGCGCCGATGGCAAACAGCGTGGCAAAGGCAATCCAGCTAAACCCCAGATCGGTCGCCGGGGTAACGCCTTCCCGACCCGCACCGAACATCAAGGCAATAGTCACCAGCGCATACAACGGCAAGGTGGCCAGCAACGCCCATTTGAAGGCCTTGTGCATCAAGTCGTGGCCGTAGATCGACAGCAGCGCGCCAATCAGTACCACCGTTACCGCGACGATTGTCGGATCAACGCCGAACACATGCTGCAGGCCGTTCATGATCAGTGAAATGTTCACCACGTTGAACCCGACAAACACAAACATCGTCGCCATCAACGCCAGGATCACCCCGCGATAGCCGAACTGGGCACGCGACTGGATCATCTGTGGCAAGCCCATCTCCGGCCCTTGCGAACCGTGGAAGGCCATGAAAATGGTGCCGAACATGATGCCCAGGGCACCGGCCAGCAGGGTCCACAACGCGGACAACCCCAGGCTCGGGCCGACAAAGCCGATGGAAATGGTGAAGAAGTGAAAGTTGCCGAGAAACCAGAATGGCCCCTGGCTGCTGAGTTTGGCGTGACGTTCGCTTTCCGGGATGTAGTCGATCGAGTGGCCTTCGATGGCCAACCCGCTGCTCGCCTCGGCGGCGTGCGCAGAAAGTGGGGACCCTGACATACGATGGTTCCTATGCAGCTGTTTGTTTTTGTTGTGGGCGTAGTGATCGGTCCGACATCCTGATCGGATTGAGCTCCATAAAAAGACTGACATTTACGCTGGTTTCACTGCAATGTATGACCTTGGTCGAGGCCGTAAAATATCGCAGACACACTGTTTACATAGATTAATCCCTATGCAAACGAGCATCGGAGGGCACGCATGCTGGGCACTGTTTCGGAACTGGATCTACGGTTGATCCGGGTATTTCTGGCCGTCGTCGAGGCCGGCGGGGTATCGGCGGCGCAAACCGCCCTCAACACCACGCAACCCACCATCAGCGCACAACTGGCGACCCTGGAAGCACGCGTGGGATTTCGCCTGTGCGAACGAGGCCGCGGCGGCTTCTCGGTGACGCCCAAGGGCAGCCAATTTGTCGACGCGGCCAGACGCTTACTGGCGGCGGCGGAGGGTTTCCGGGTTGAAGTGCAGCACATCAACCGTAAAGTCTCGGGCACCATCAACATCGGCCTGCTCGGACAAATCGATCCGGTCGCCAACAAGAAAATCGGCCTGGCCATCGCGCGCTTGCGCTCCCAGCACGAGGGGTTGTACTTCCACTTCACCGAACTGTCGTCATCGCTGCTGGAAGAAAAGATCATCAACAGCCACATCGATCTGGCCATTGGCTATTTCTGGCATCGCCTGCCCAGCATCGACTACTTCCCCTTGTTCGAGGAGACCCAGATTGCCTACTGCGCGCCCTCCCACCCTCTGTCAGAGCAAGCGGGCGCGTTGACCCGGGAGGATGTCAGCCACTACGACTGGGTATGGCCGAGCCACCCTTTACCGGAAATGCCAGCACCTACCTCGATCGAACGCCTGACCGTCCTTACTGACAGCATGGACGGCGCTGCCCTGCTTATTTTATCCGGCCAACACCTGGGTTTTCTGCCCCAGCACTATGCGGCGCGGCATGAGCAGTTAGGGCAGTTGCGCCCGCTCAATCCTGAGCTTTTGCGTTATGAGGTGAGCTTTCATGCGGCGGTGCGGCATTCGGCGCGGCGGCGGGATCTGGTGAGTGCATTTCTGCACGAGTTGACCGACATTTTCGCATCCGCCCAGGCGCCGCAGATGTAAAAGCCCAGCACGAAGGCTGGGCTCTGGTTACTTTCTGCTTTCCATCATCTTGTCGGCGAGCGCTTTGGCCCGTTCAATCAACAGGTTCTGCCTGTCCTCATGAGTGGCCTCACCTACGACTGGTGCCGTCAGATTGCTTTCCGCAATCAATGCAGCACAGAAGTACTGATCCCAAACGGTTTGCGCCGACAACGGCCGATTCAGCGGGTCGGTATCCATATGCGGCTCCTTCTGATGAGCTGGCACCGCTATTTTACGCCCGTATCGCGAACAACCTGTGACACGGGAGATAGTCGGCATCGTGAGATGTTAAGCCGCCAGCCCCTACAGCTTGCACCCAGCCAGCAGTGCATCAAGCTCAGGCATGCTTCCGTCGAGAAAGACCAACCAAATAAAAAAAATGACATTCACAACGACGACAAGAGCGAAAAAAACAGTCAGATTCCACACGTTCACTTTCATACATCATGCCCAACCAGCCCAGGAGGGCATTTATGCCATGAATGAAATAGCTCCATGCCCAAGAAAGGCGATCCGGTAATACTGAAACAGATGATCATCTGCGCACCCGGCACAAAGGCCCTGCATTCCATGCCTCGGTAAAGATCCAATGCGCCGGGTGAGCGTGAAAAAGATAACTGATGTTTTGTCCGAGATCTGTAAGACGATTCTTAAATGCTGCGGACTAGAGGAAAATCGCCATGGGGCTGGCAATGAGTGCGCGGGCTGTCGGTGTTTTCCTTAGCACTGCACAACCGGCTGATGTGTGTCCAGGCCAGGAACTAAGCAGGTCTGCCGGAACTGATGGAGTGGGCTGGAATCGAGGAACAGGGCGAGGAGATGACGCTGATAATTCATTCCTGCATAGGCTAGGTCAGAGCGGCGCCCTGCCCCTACTCACTCCGCCGCGCCACAAAATCACGGTATCGCCAGTTGTGGCGCGGAGGTTGGAGTGCTTCCGAAAGCGCGAAGCTCTTCGTGCATGCAGCGAAGTGTAGCGCTCGCTGCAAGTGCTCATTTAAAGCTCCGCGCCTAGATCCGCCTGGATGCGAGCTGCGACAGATGGTGCCCAGTCTTGTCCGGTTATCTGAAGCTTCGAGCGCTTTTTACTGACGATGTGGATTTTATAACTATCGGAGACTCTCCCAGGGGGTGTAATGAACAAGCCTACGACTTCACCCCATGTGGCCATACCGGCGGGAGCCTCAGACTTAATTACTCCAGCCGATTTGTTGATCTCGACGATTGCCAGGTTGGTGCTCATCGCACTTACCGATGATTTCCATACCTCGGCATAAGGCTTATCGACAACTTCCAGGGTTATGCCTCCGTCAGATGACTCAAGCCCACCAATTGTTGAGCATGCGGAAACACCGCTAGCCAGTAACCCGATACCCACTAAACGCAGCCAGTGCTTCATCAACTCAAGTCCTTTCCAGTTACCCATACAAATCAGCAACGTGAGCCTCACCACCTTTACTGGCGAGTCGGAGGCTCAGTTGGCCACCCGTAATACCCCATCCAAACCCAAATTGCCACTATGCTGCATCCGAACACGGAGGGCGCCGCATGCATGGAGAAAGCCATGAAGGTCGAAACATCGCCAGTAACGAAGTTCGCCGCCTTTTACCGTCAGGCGAGGACCTTGGAAGCCGGGAGGTGCCGGCTAAAACCTGGTACCACAACAATCTGCTTACCGAAATTTTCGGCGAAGAGTGGGTGCACATGCTGCAGGATGCAGTTGTCGAGGAAAACCACGACTACATCATTTGGCGCTTTTTCGCTGTTCGCTTCGCTTACGAGTATACGAACGCAGCATCCGGCGCTGAGCCCAGCTGTAAAGGATGGCTTGCAGTGTCCAGAAAAGGAGTATGAATACTAGCCTGGCGTCCTTACTCACAGGGAGTTCAAAGGAAAGGGCAACTCCAAGAAACATCAGGCTTCCTTGGAAGAACAGGCTCATCATTGCAGAGACGATGAAGTTAATTCTGAACCAGTGTTCCGGGATGAACTCCAGCGGTCCCATGCACATGAGCAGAATGCCAAGCGGCATAGTAAGCGCGATCAGTAGTGGGCCTGGGTCCGCGTACCGCAGAAAAAAGACCCATATGGCGAGTCCTCCAAGCGCTGCTACTCGGCAACGCATCGGCGTCATTCGCGAGCAAAACCCCTCGGTTTTTTTCCGCCAGCCCATTACCACTCTCCCTGTTTGGTAAGTGGCGAAGCATATCACCCACTTCAACGAACCACGCCACCCCGGCCAGGTTTGTCCCATCCAGCGGTAAGGTTATCGTCGGTCAATTCCAGGCCCTTAGAACCCCGAACCCATTCCTGATGGTGATTTGGTGGAACGGTGATGTACGGATGGATGCGCGCGATCGACCAGGTGGCACAACTCGGGCATTTCTGAAAAGGGCAATCCCACTAGGTCAGCCTTTCCATGACAGCGTTCAAGTTGATGCCTACGGCAAGTTGAGTGTTTGTCTCGACACTCTGAGCGGCAATGCAGCTGTCGGCGCGACATGGGATAAGTTCCCGTTCTACTTCAAGGCCGGTTCCTATGTGATCGACAATAAGGGATCTGTAACGCAGGGCGGCCAGGTAGCATACGAGTCTTTTGATGCGTACAACGACGCGCTGCAAACCGAATGCCCAGGCATCGCCGACCTGACGCGCCAGCTCGATATTTTGACGAAGCCAGTAGGGCCGAACTGAAGCGCGACTCAGGTGATGAGATCGTTTCCCCACACTAGGGGAAAGAGCAGCCCGGTCTACTTTCCCCTCACGGACCGCTCTTCGGTACACGCAGATGGCCGCCACATCCACAGCCAGCACTACCGACACCACGCCAATCGAGAAGTAGATCTCCAGATTGATCATTACCCAGCCCCCACCACTAATAGGTTCGGAGGGTGGAGCAATATCTATTCCAATTCTCAAATACCGCATCCGGCGGCGGTGTCCGCCTAAGGCGGAGAGATCGTCAGCACGGTAGATCCAGAAAAAGGACCCGGCTCCACAGTTCCATTGCTGCTCAGCGTCGACTTGATGAAGATAGGAGTAGGCATACCTTCTTCAACTTTGATTGGAACGCCATTTGCCGGGGCTTTACCGTCTATCGTGAGCTTGGAGTACAAGCTTCCATCCGCTCTGAGCTTAACACCCAAGGAGTTTTCTTTACTTGCAGAGGCAATAACGCTAGAGACTCCAGTACATGACAATTGAAGCGTGACTGCGGCCTCATTACCATCGATAGCAGCATCACTGACACTATTATGGTTAATTGTAGTATTTCCTTTAACCCCACATTGCAACGCCGGTTTTATAACTTTCGCGCAAGGGCCAACAGGCGCGACCAAACCTCCCGCCCCGACATAGCTGAACCCTTGAGCAAAGCTAATACAAAAATTATCACTAACCCTTTTTTCTTTAGGAACAAACAGGCTACCTTGAAAAGGAATTGCAAAGCCACGCATTTGGTTGCGCACAGTCGTCATGGAAGTGCTTGGCCTTATGTCATACCAAGAATATGTACTGAGCACCATAGCCATGTAGTCACCAGGGCCTTGCGCCCCAACCAAGTAGAGGGAACATGAAACTGCTTTCGTATCACTACAAGCACTATCGCCACCACCCTCCCAACTAGTGACCGTAAAATAGTAACGAGCCCCACCAGGCTCGTACTGACTCTTGTTAAATTCGATAGAAATAGCATGTGCGGCATTGACTACGAAGCAGAGTAGGAACAAAA